>Ga0209390_10000011_pt1 | contig 276934 bp, 224 predicted proteins | sample BON01_FD_187212 | JGI IMG/M metagenome (GOLD analysis project Ga0209390, IMG submission 187212) | Freshwater microbial communities from Lake Bonney liftoff mats and glacier meltwater in Antarctica - BON-01 (SPAdes) (version 2) | ecosystem: Environmental > Aquatic > Freshwater > Ice > Glacier... | reverse complement strand
AAAATATTTACAGTTATATTTAGATGAATTCTGTTACAAATTGAACAGAAGATATTTTGGAGAAAAATTATTTGATAGGCTTGTAATTGCAAACATTACAGGGTTATGACAAATTACGGATATACATATAATTTATTAATAACTTCTTTAAAGATAAAAAAAATATCGCAACTGCCAAAAGTGAGTAAGGAAGTTTATGTTATGGTATATGTATTTCAATATAAATTGACCTAACATAAGTTTATAACAAGTAATATTATTCTTCATTTTTGATAAACTATTAATTGTCCTACTTTAGACATCTTAACCTAGGTTAATAATCTAACTTTGTTTATCCAAACTAGTTTATGAAGCACATTGCCATTATTGGAAACGGAATTTCGGGAGTAACTGCTGCTCGACATATTCGTAAACTTTCTGATCACAAAATCACTCTAATTTCTGCAGAAACAGAACATTTTTTCTCGCGAACGGCATTGATGTATGTGTACATGGGACACATGAAACAGGAGCATGTTAAGCCTTACGAAGATTATTTTTGGAGCAAAAACAGAATCGATTTAAAGTTTGGCTACGTTTCAAAAGTTGATACCGAAAACAAGAAATTAATCTTTGACAATCAAGAAGAATTGCAATTTGATGACCTCATTATCGCTTGTGGCTCCAAACCCAATAAATTTGGATGGAAAGGTCAAGATTTGGATGGTGTACAGGGTTTATACTCTTGGCAAGACCTCGAGTTGATGGAAAAAAACTCTGTTAATTGCAAGCGAGCCGTTATTGTTGGCGGAGGATTGATTGGTGTTGAAATGGCAGAAATGTTTCTCTCGAGAGGCATAAAAGTTACTTTTTTAGTCCGAGAAAGTCGTTTTTGGGGCGGAGTGCTTCCCAAAGAAGAAGGCGAATTAGTTTCAAGACACATTCAATCGCACCATGTAGATTTGCGTTTTGAAACAGAATTAGATGAAATTATTCCAGACGAGAATGGCAGAGCAAAAGCTATTAGAACAAAAAGCGGCGAAGAAATTGTTTGCCAATTTGTAGGCGTAACCGCAGGTGTTGGTCCAAACGTCGAATTTTTAAAGGGTGGGTCTGTTGACTTCAACAGAGGTGTGTTAGTCAATGAATTTTTAGAAACCAACATTTCGAACGTTTACTCCATTGGCGATTGTGCAGAGTTTCATCAGCACCCAACGGGTAGAAGAAACCTAGAGCAGGTTTGGTACACTGGCAAAATGATGGGCGAAACCGTTGCTCAAACCATTTGCGGAAATAAAACGGCATACAAACCGGGAGTTTGGTTCAATTCCGCCAAGTTTTTCGACATTGAATACCAAACCTACGGTTGGGTTTGGGCAGAGCCAAAAGAAAATGAAGCTATTTTATATTGGGAGCATGCAGACGGCAAAAAGTGCCTGAAGTTAGTTTACGATAAAGTCGATGGTTCCTTTTTGGCAGCCAATGCCTTTGGAATTCGACTTCGCCACAAGGTGTTAGATTATTGGATTGCCAATAAAACACAAATACTGGAAGTACTTCACGACTTAGAAGATGCCAACTTTGACCCAGAGTTTCATAAAAATAGCTTTCCAGAAATCAAGAAAAAATTCAACTCACAAATTCCTCAAACCGTTTAAGCCATGACAAAAATAGACAAAGACATTGCCTTGGTTTCAGGGCCACCAAAAGACATTAATAACACTCAAAAAATTGCCACATTCATTGGAGTTGTTGGTCTTCTAATTTTAATTTTAGCCGGCTTTAATGTCAACTTCCCAAATAAAGGATTGTGGCTAACCATTGCTCTTGCTTCAATTGCTGGAGGAATTATTCTCTTCTCGAAAGGAGCCTATGGTGACAAACAAGAAGGAGTTAAAAATGACGGTGTTTGGTTTAAAGGGATTAGCAGCAGAGGGTTTATGGCTTGGGTTGCAGGTATTGCAATGACAAGTTTTTATGTAATCCTCTATTTCTTTGAAGGCTTACTTGGAGCAAATCCCGGGGCAGCAAACACAGGTGTTATTTCGCTTTTTGACCCCTTGAGTAGAATGTTAAGTGGCAATGATGCAAGCCAATGGTTTGTTTATGGAACTCTTTATACTGTTGCAATCGTAGCATTTGGGATTAAATTTATGTGGAAATACCGCCATAATAAATACGAGCGATTAAGAACTTTTTCTGTCATGTTTTTCCAAACTGGATTTGCATTCATCATTCCAGAATTAATGGCTCGCCTAAATTCAGACACGTTCAAGTTGCCTTACAGCGATATAAAAAGTATTTGGCCGCTGAACTATGGAAATTTTGACCAATACAGAGTTGATGAGTACATTAATGCCGGGAATGTTGGGTTATTTTTATTGATTTTTGGCGTTGCGTCTATTTTAATTGTCACTCCAATTATGACTTATAAGTTTGGGAAACGATGGTATTGCTCTTGGGTTTGTGGCTGCGGGGGATTAGCTGAAACGGCCGGAGACCCTTTTCGTCAATTATCAGATAAAAGCACCGCGGCCTGGAAGGTTGAACGTTGGGTAATTCATTCAGTTGTTGTTTTTTCTGTAGTGATGACAACTGCAGTTATTTCAACTTACTTAGGATACGATTCTGAAAAATACTGGTTGACCAAAAACACTTTTCTACTTGGTGTTGTCGCCATTTTAACACTCGTAATAGGACTACTATTCGCCTTTAGAAGAGACGAGTTAATGAAAGATGCTAAAATTGGAGCGATAGGTTATTTCGCTATTGTTCTAGCTACAATTGGACTGCATTATTCTTCCGCAGACAGCATGTTTTTGATTGAAACCGGATCTTTAAGACAATCATACGGGTTCTTAATCGGAGCGGTGTTTAGTGGCGTTATTGGAACAGGCTTCTATCCTATTTTTGGAAACAGAGTTTGGTGCCGATTTGGTTGTCCCATGGCCGCAATTATGGGCATACAACAGCGTTTCTTTTCCAAATTTAGAATTACAACCAACGGCGGTCAGTGCATTTCTTGCGGAAACTGTTCTACCTATTGTGAAATGGGGATTGATGTAAAAGCATACGCTCAAAAAGGACAAAACATTGTGCGATCTTCTTGCGTAGGTTGTGGAGTTTGCTCTGCGGTTTGCCCCAGAGGAGTGTTGAAGTTGGAAAATGGAGAAGACTCCGGAGATGGTAGATACGACTCTGACCCTATTACCTTTGGAAACGATGGAGTGAAGTTGAATGTTTAGAAAATGTTTGTCCGCTAGCTTTTATAGTAAATTCATTTTCACTGAAACAAATTTAGAAATGAAAAAGTAAAACTTATTCGCTTGTCAAATTGAGTGATTTTTTTTTAATTCAGAACTGACTCTAATTACTCGAAAGAGCTAAAAGACAAAAATTGTATCGAAATCGGCAGGTGAAACGGTTTATTGGCTAGAAATAATTGAGGAATTAAATTGGGTTCAACCTGACCAACTTACACAGATACTTAAAAGGCCAAGAGCTACTCGCTATTCTCACTTCAAAAATGAAATAACAATTAATTAACTCTAGCCCTATAAAATATATAGTACTGTACTTTTTAGGCACTGTAGTACTTCAAAATAATGGCACTTTAAAAAATGAATATAGTTGTAATTATTCCCGCCTTTAATGAGGAGAACGCTGTTGGGAAAGTAGTTGGCGAAATACCAAAGCAATTGGTTAGTGAGGTAATTGTAGTTAACAATAACTCAACCGACCAAACCTCAAAGGCCGCCTTAGCTGAAGGTGCTACTGTACTTTTTGAAGCAACAAAAGGCTACGGAATAGCTTGCTTAAAGGGTATGGATTATCTAAAAACTGCAAGAAAAGAACCAACAGACATTGTTGTTTTCTTAGATGCGGATTATTCCGATTACCCGGAACAAATGATTGAGATGGTACAACCCATTCAAGAAAATAAAGCAGACATGGTTATTGGTTCTAGGGCACTTGGTAAACGAGAAGGGGGCTCGATGACAGTACCACAAGTTTTTGGAAATTGGCTTGCAACTAGTTTAATGCATTTATTTTACGGTCATAAATTCACCGACTTAGGCCCTTTTAGAGCCATTCGGTATTCCAGCCTTTTGACGTTAAACATGCAAGACACCACCTACGGTTGGACGGTTGAAATGCAAGTAAAAGCCTTGAAACAGAAATTGCGTTGCGAAGAAATGCCAGTTGATTATCGGAATCGGATTGGCTTTTCCAAGATTAGCGGCACCGCAAAGGGCACTATTCTCGCAGGATATAAAATCATAACCACCATTTTTAAATACCTTTGAATCCTCTTTGTTAGCAATGGAACTGATCCCCATCATTATATACGGAATAGCACTGCTATTCATTTTTTGTTACAGTCTGATTCAAATTCAGTTAGTGATAAAATACAAGCGTTACCAAAAGCAGCAAAAACTTCGTTTGGCGGAACATTCTGACGTTAATTTTGAGCCAACCGTTACAATTCAGTTGCCGCTTTTCAATGAAAAATATGTTACTGAGCGTTTGATTGATTGCGTTGCCGCATTAGATTACCCAAAAGGTAAATTAGAAATTCAGGTTCTAGACGACTCTACAGATGAAACGGTAGACATCACAAAAGCAAAAGTCGAAGAAATTCGAAAAACAGGAATTGACATCGTATACCTTCACCGAACGGAGCGAAGTGGGTATAAAGCAGGAGCGTTAGCCGAAGGAACAAAAATAGCAAAGGGGGACTTTATTGCCATTTTCGATGCCGACTTTTTACCTGAAAAAGAGTTTATTAAACGAATGGTTCAACCTTTTTACAATGAAAAAGTGGGGATGGTACAGAGTCGTTGGGAGCATATCAACGAGCGTTATTCTATGCTTACCAAACTGCAAGCTTTTGGTTTAGATGCTCATTTTTCGGTGGAACAGGGCGGCAGAAATGCAGGACATCATTTCATCAACTTTAACGGTACCGCAGGTATTTGGCGAAAGACCGCAATTGCCGATGCAGGTGGATGGCAGTCGGATACCTTAACAGAAGATTTGGACCTCAGCTACCGAGCACAGTTAAAAGGCTGGCAATTTATTTTTCTGGAAGAAGTTGGTGCTCCTGCAGAATTACCAGCAGTAATGAATGCCTTAAAGACACAGCAATTCAGATGGAATAAAGGAGCAGCAGAATGTGTCCGTAAAAACTTAGGCAGAGTTCTTCGAGCGGAAAACATTGGATTTAGCACAAAAATGAACGCCATTTTTCACTTAATGAACTCGGCTGTATTTATTTGCATCGTTATTTTAGCAGTACTCAGCATCCCAATATTGAGCATTAAAAATAACTTTGAAGAGTATAAAACACTTTTTCTAATAGCCAGTTCATTCTTAATTACCCTGCCCATTTTAGCGCTATTTTACTGGACTTCCATGTCTCGGAATTATACCTCGAAAACCAAAGCATTCTTTCATTTTATTTTCCTCTTTCCTATGTTTTTGGCGGTATCCATGGGACTTTCATTGCACAATGCCATGGCGGTGTTAGAGGGCTACATTGGGAAAAAGTCAGCTTTTATACGAACACCCAAGTTCAATTTGAGCAACGATAAAAGCAAAAAGTGGGGTACTAATGTGTATTTGAAAAGAAAAATTAATCCCATTACCATTTTAGAAGTCTTGTTTACGGCCTATTTCTTTGGCGGAATTTTATTGGGTTTTCACTATGAAGATTATGGCTTAATGCCGTTTCATGTAATGTTGTTTTTAGGGTTTGGCTATGTTTCGTTTTATTCAATTAGTCATTCGTTGAGAGCAAATTAATGTTGGGGTTTTTTAATTGTTAACAGATGTAGTGTTTCGATCCGAGAGCCATCAACCCCGCTCAGCATAACAACCGTGGAGGCCTGTTTTGCAATACTTGTCTCGTAAATTCAAGATTGAATAGATTCCGCTAAATCTTTCAATCGGAAAGCAGCATGTATTAGTTGGTAAAAATTGTGCGAATTCGCAGTAAACCCTCCTAGCCCGCTAAACTTCTTCTTTGATTTTATAAAGCCCAATTCAAAGGGCAGGTATTGACAAGCCTTTCGTTTTCCATAAGTTCATTCTTGACGATTGTCTATTTTGTTAATTCTTCAAAAATTCGAGAATCTCTAGGTGTTCAATTTGGCTGTTTAATTCCGAAGAGTTGCCGCTTCCTTCCAGCTTTTTGAAATACGTTTTTCTGAAGTTAAATCGCGGACTGAGATTTTTCGTTCTTTTTGCTCACCAAGAAGGACAAAGAGAAACTTCAAGAAGAAAAGAAATGAACGTTGCAGGAATACTTATTTTTATCACGTGACAAGCGCCCAACATATTTCTCAGAGAACTACTTGGCTCAGTTTATCAGTCAGTCTTATCATCTATTACTACTTCGCTTACGAACTTGACCGTAGTAATTTTTACGAGTTGCTAGTCGGGTTCAGTTTAGTCTTTGCAGGGTATTATTTTATTGTCAGAAAAGCAACAAAGTTAAATTTCAATTTTCTACTACTTGCCGCTATAGTATTTAGAGGAATCTTTCTGTATTCCATTCCTACCTTATCCGACGATTACTTCCGCTTCATTTGGGACGGTCAATTACTATTGAACGGCATCAACCCCTTCGATTTAGCCCCTACTGAAGTTAGCACAAACTTCCCCAACAAGTCAGAATTACTGACAAATATGAACAGCCCGAACTATTATTCGGTCTACCCACCCATTGCACAAATCGTTTACTTTTTGAGTGCTTGGCTTTCCCCGAATTCTATTTTTGGAAGTATTGTAGCCATGAGAAGCATCATTTTAGCAGCGGAAATAGGCATCATTTTAGTGTTGCCAAAGTTATTAAGACAGCTAAAAATGAACCCTTTAAACAGTTTGTGGTATAGTTTAAATCCGTTGGTAATTATGGAGCTTACCGGCAACTTGCATTTCGAAGGAATTGTGCTATTTTTCTTCGTCTTGGCGGTTTATTTACTGGCACTTAATAAAGAAAAGCTCAGCGCCGTTGCTTGGGCCTTCGCGGCAGCAACAAAACTTATTCCAATCTTCTTCTTGCCTATTGTTATTCGAAAACTAAGCTTCAAAAACGCTGCCGTTTTTTATATCATTTTTGGAGTTACCTTTAGTGCACTTTGGATTCCTTTTTACACTTCAACACTACTACCCCACTTCGTACAAAGTATTGCGCTGTACTCCAAAACCTTTGAATTCAACGCAAGTGTGTATTACCTCATTCGGGCCATTGGATTGGAAACAAGAGGTTGGAATATTATTGAAACTGTCGGTCCTTGGCTAGCCAGAGTAGCCAATTTGGGAATATTAATGATTCTACTCAAAAAGAAAATCATTTCATGGAGTGGCTTTTTTACTGCCCTTCTTTTCGCCATGAGTTGGTATTACTTACTAGCACTTATTGTTCATCCTTGGTACAGCATAACCTTAGTTTTCTTAGCTATTTTTACTCATTTTCGCTTCCCGATAGTATGGTCTTTTTTAGCAGTTTTATCCTATTGGGCCTATTCCAACCCAACTTTTCAAGAAAACTTTTGGCTAATTGGAATTGAATATACGGTGGTTATTGGTTTTGCGATTTGGGAAATTATTCAGTTAGAAAAGAAAAAAACAATAGTTAACCAAACCTCTCCCTCTGCAATTTAAAATTCTCCAACGAGGGATAATTTTCTTGATTTACCGGAAGATTAATGGGCAATCCCTCAAATTGCTGTAAGCTGTAATTAGAGTTTGTGTTTTCCATAAAATTGCTCGCCAATAGTACCTTGTAATCCTCTGAAATTGAAATTAACCCACGGTCAAAGGCACGGTGTAAATTGGGGCAGAGCGCAATTCCATTAGAAATAGAATCGTCATAAGCTTCAGAAAAAGGCACAATATGACAAGCATCTACCATTGAAATATTAGCAGTTGCATCAATTCTAAAACCTGAAATAGCACAAGTATTATTGTAGAGCTTAGGAATTTCGCGCTTAAAAATTCCACTCCGAACGAACACTTCCTCCTGAAAGGTATTGTGATCAAGAGTGTTTTTTAATTCTAAAATTCTTCTTTTGTATGTTTCGGAATTATCCTGTAACATCATTCCTGACGGTAAATCACTATCGTTCTCCGTTAAACTAACATTGACGTCAGGAAAATACTTTTCCAGAAGTGTAATTTTTAGTAAATCTCTACTTTCAGATTCCAATAAAATCTGCGCTAAACCCTTATCAATTAAGGCACAACTAACTGCCGTTTGCAAATTTAAAAAACTTCGCATCGATCCTTTTGATTGTAACCACTTTTCACAACCAGCGTTGGACAACAGTTTCCAAAATGGCTCCGAACTCATATGGTAGAAAGGAAGAGCAAAAATGGGATGGTGATTCGTTGTCACCAAGGCGCTCCAATAATTTTTAAACGAAGCGACCAATTCGGGTAAAATATGTATTTCTGAATTAAAATAAACCCCTTGCTCAAACAGCCGTATGATGCTCAACAACAAAACTGGCTTATGCGGTGCTCCGCCATTTACCTGACTTCTTCGGAGCTTTGTTAAGCAATTAATATAATAGGTAATCTGTTTATCCATCTTGTAAATTGAACTCTGCTAAAATTAAGGCTATTTGCATATAACTGAAATTTAAATACTTCGTTTTTATGTAGGTTTCCATTTCTTAATAATCTAACTATCTTTAACCCATGACCATTGGAAAATTACTTTATATTTTAGGAGTCATCCTCATCATTTTTGGCCTAATTAGCGGCATTAACTTTTACATGAAGTTTGATGAGTTTGGCAGGGATTCTAATTTCTCCTACAGCTTGAATTTTGGAAAAATTATAGCAGGTATAATTTTAGTTCATTTTGGAAATAAGTTAAAAGCCAAAGAGTAATTGAGAGGGACTTTAATTTTAGGGGGGTTGCTAATTCTTTTCTCCTGCAAAGAATCAGAGGAGGATAATCATCACCCCTGCTATGATGAAAATTTAGTTCATAACAATCCTTGTACTGCAGACTGCCCCGTAATTATAGGTTGCGATGATAAAACCTACTGTAACGATTGCGAGGCAGCACGTGTAGGAATTCGGCCGAAATAGGCGTAAAGACAATAAGGGAATACATTCCCAAATAATTACAGTGGAATTTTATACATTTATGGAACTTAAACCAAATGTTTAAGCGTGTGCAATTAGCTGAAGTAATTACGCTGTTTGTGAATCCACAAAATTACGACGAGCTTTTAAGTTGACCCTTCTAAATAGGACGAATAAATGATTCTTTAGCCACGTGCTATATTGTAAGATTTCTACTTAGCTTATCCCTATTAAATGATAAAACAGGGGATACATTTAATGCACAATTAACTTAGCTCCTAATTCCCAAACAATTCTCACCCTTTTTCTGTTTCCGTTATTAGTAAAATCGTTTTCCCTACTTTAACACCCATGGATCAACTAACCCATTGCCCTACTTGCAATTCTTCGGCTTTTGAATCTTTTATAAAAACAACCGCTCAAATGCATCCAAGCAAAGAGCTGTTCAACTTCGATCAATGCCGCGATTGTCAACTGGTATTTTTAAATCCAAGAGTTCCTTTAGCTGCACTAAAAAACTACTATACATCTCATTACTTACCTTATAGAGGCTCAGAAGCCTGGGGGAAATACGAGTACTTTGTAAAAGATAGTCAACAAAAACTTGATTTAAAACGTGTAGAACGCATAAAAGAATGGCATGCAATTACTGCTGACTCGTTACTGCTTGATGTTGGCTGTGGAAAACCGAGTTTCTTGAGAGCGTGCAAGGATAAGCTAAAATGCAAAACCTTGGGCATTGATTTTAGTGATGAAGGTTGGAATAATTCTGTTGCTAATTATGAAGGCATAGACCTACAAGTAGCTGAAATAAAAGACTTGGCGTCAGATTTATATCCGGATGTAATTACGATGTGGCATTACTTAGAGCACGATTACACACCAACGGAGGATTTAAGGTACCTCAAGTCTATTTCAAAACCTTCCACCACCCTCGTTATAGAAATTCCCAACTTTGACTCTAGTAGCAGAAAAGAATTTGGTGCCGATTGGGCAGGGTGGCATACCCCACGCCACACTTCTTTATTCTCTCCAACTAACGTAGAACTGCTGCTAAACAATAGTGGCTGGAAAGTTTCCAAAATACTGACCTACGGAACGATGGACCCCTACTTACTGTATTGGATGAGTAGAATGGAGCAAAAAGGAATTGCTTGGGATAAAAGTATGGAAGATGAGTTCTGGGCATTTACGCGAGGGATGTTACGCTTTTTACCAAAAAAATGGAAGGAGAAGAAAACATCTTTAGGCATTATGACTGTCATTGCCACACCAATGGCCAATTAATTAAAACGACAGCAGCTCCTTTCCCTCCCACGTCCCGGTAGATTTATAAGGATGAAACCGAGCGAATAACTCTTCCTTGTACCATTCATTTGTGCGGGTTTGTCGAATCGCTTCTTTGTGCTGTTTACTGTTGTAAGCAAACTTTTTGACCGACTCAAAGTCTTTCCACAGACTAAATGTTGCCATCTGCACTATGGGAACTTCACCCACCCCCTTGGTGTAAATCAATCCTTTATTTCCCGCTAATGCCTCTTGCGAGATAGGTACGTATTTCCAAAACCGCAGCAACCAATTTAGCTTTATAGTTGCTCTTGTAATTACTGCTATAGGTTTGGTAGGATCTAAATCTGCGGCTTTTTCAAAGGGTGTTTTACCAACCCAAGTTCCACCAGCCCAAATATTCTTCATGTACAAGGTCAATAGTTCGGCGCTATTGTTTTTGTATCGCTGTACTAACTCTGAAGAAGAAAAAAACTGATTCGCTGCAGCTTCAGAATCCCAAACTTGCAATAAGCAGTATATGGACCAATCCGGCAGTGGATTAAACCCCATGCCCTTTCCACTTCCTAGAAGCCGATAAAAAGATTGACCTCTTACTTTAGCTAGGTCTTTGTGCGCAAATTGCATCATTTTAAAGCCCCACAATTTTGTTTTAAATGTGGTGTATTTAAAAAATGAAATAGTGGTAATTTGCTGACTCATGCTAACTCTTGTGAATTATTTTAGGAAGCTATAAAAAGAACTGTAAGGTAAGCCTTATAAGTAAACCAATCCAACAAGAAGTTGTTGACGATACAGCATAAAAAAACACTTCCTTCTTCTACAAATAAGCCCAACAGTGAATGTACTCTGCTTGTTCTAAAGTAGGCGTTGTTTTGTCCTTTGCCTAGTAAAATTAAGCCAAAAAGAAAATCCTACTTGTCTGACTTCGATACAATTTTAATGGTCATAAAATTCTTAGTAATCAAAAATTTATCGGAAGATGACCCTTAAAATCACTCCGTCTGACAAGGTAGTTTGTCACGCGAGGTACCGACTGAATAAAAGTGTATCGTTCAAAGCTAGTTTGTCACGCTGAGTGCCGACTGAAAAAAGGTGTATCGAAGCGCAGACAAACTTTAGCTAATTTTAGCGTGAATGAAAAAACATCAATATTTCGTTTACATCTTAAAATGCAGTGATAATTCATATTACACCGGGATTACTAATAATATCGAAAGACGATTCAGCGAGCATCAGAACTCGATTAATCCCGAATCATATACTTCTAGTCGCCTTCCTGTTCAGCTAGTTTTTGTTCAGAAGTTTATTTACGTGGACAAAGCAATTGCTTTCGAAAAACAACTGAAAGGATGGACCAGGAAAAAGAAAGAGGCAATCATAGAAACTAATTGGAGTCAACTTAAAAGTTTGTCCAAGAAAAAGTTCAGGGACAGGTGATAGCTACTTGTCTGACTTCGATACAATTTTAATGGTCATAAAATTCTTAGTAATCAAAAATTTATCGGAAGATGACACTTAAAATCACTCCGTCTGACAAGGTAGTTTCATTCGAAATAATTTATCACGCTGAGTGCCGACTGAAAAAAAGTGTATCGTTCAATGCTAGTTTGTCACACTGAGTGCCGACTGAAAAAAAGTGTATCGTTCAATGCTAGTTTGTCACGCTGAGTGCCGACTGAAAGGAGGTGTATCGTTCAATGCTAGTTTGTCACACTGAGTGCCGACTGAAAGAAGGTGTATCGTTCAATGCAGGTTTGTCACGCTGAGTGCCGACTGAAAGAAGGTGTATCGTTCAATGCTGGTTTGTCACGCTGAGTGCCGACTGAAAGAAGGTGTATCGTTCAATGCAGGTTTGTCACGCTGAGTGCCGACTGAAAGAAGGTGTATCGTTCAATGCAGGTTTGTCACGCTGAGTGCCGACTGAAAGGAGGTGTATCGAAGCGCAGACAAACTTTCCATTAACCATTAATAATTTTCATACAAACCGTACTTTTGCAAAAACATTTTTACATGCAATTAAGCAAATCGCAATCCCTTTTCGAAAGAGCAACCAAGTCCCTTGTAGGAGGTGTTAACAGTCCTGTAAGAGCATTCAATTCAGTAGGGGGAAATCCGCTATTTATTGAACGTGGCGAGGGCATTCACATTTATGATGTAGATGGCAACGAATACATCGATTTAATTGGCTCGTATGGCCCCCTTATTTTAGGGCATGCTCATCCAAAAGTTACCGCTGCCGTTAAAGCAGCAGTTGATAAAAGTTTCACCTTCGGTGCATCTACTTTAGGTGAAATTGAAATGGCCGAAATGGTAAAAGAAGCTTATCCGCAATTGGATAAAGTTCGCTTTGTCAACTCGGGTACCGAAGCAGTTTTGAGCACGATTCGTTTGGCCAGAGCATACACGGGAAAAAATAAGATTGTGAAATTTGCAGGTTGTTATCATGGCCATACAGATGCACTGCTTGTCGCTGCAGGTTCTGGTTTAATGACCATGGGTATTCCTTCTAGTGCGGGTGTTCCTGAAAAAGCAGTGAACGATACATTGATTGCACAATACAATAACATTGAAAGTGTTAAAGAATTGATTGCAACTAACAAAAACGAAATTGCTGCCATTTTTATTGAGCCGGTTGCAGGAAATATGGGTGTTGTTGTTCCAGAGATAGCCTTTATGAAGGAGCTTCGAAAAGTGACAGAAGACAATGGCATTTTATTGGTAATTGATGAAGTGATGACAGGCTTTAGGAAAAAGTTTGGAGGAGCTCAAGATCACTTTGGAATTGCTGCGGATATAACCTGTATGGGTAAAGTAATTGGTGGAGGAATGCCAGTTGGAGCATACGGTGCAAAAGCCGCCATTATGGACCGAGTAGCACCCTTAGGAGATGTTTACCAAGCGGGAACTTTGTCGGGTAGTCCAATTGCAATGGCGTGTGGTTTGGCCACCTTAAAAGAGTTAAAAAGCTACGATTACGATAGGGCGGATCAATTGGGAAAACGAGTTAAAACTTGTTTAGAAAGTGCAGCCAAAGAAAACGGCATTACCATTCAAGTCAACCAATTTGGTTTGATGGTGAACCCCTTTTTCACATCAGTAGCAGTGAAAGATTTTGAAACAGCATCTACTTGCGATACAGCGCTATTTGGAAAATTCTTTTGGGCCATGGCTGAGTCCGGTTTGTACATTCCGCCGTCGCAATTTGAAACTTGGTTTCTACCAATTAACATAACAGATGCTGAGATGGACGTGGTAGAAAATAGAATTAAAAAGGCATTTTCGGCAATGAAATAGATGGTCAGACTGAGTGAAGTCGAAGGCTAGACAACCTTTACAACGATGGCACAAATTGACAATTTATATAAAAAAATAATTCCATTTTGGATTCATTTGGACTGATTGTCTTCAACAGGCACGGCGTTCAATTTGACAAAAAAAACAATAAGATGACACAATTCAACGATAGATTTTTAAAAGCTTGTAGAAGAGAAGAAACCGATAGACCACCGGTATGGTTTATGAGACAAGCGGGCCGGTATCAAAAAGATTATAGAGAGATTAGAAAAACGCATACTCTCGTTGATATTTGTAAAATTCCAGAGCTTTGTGCACAAGTTACCTTGTCGCCAATTCAACAGTTTGGATTTGACGCGGCCATTATCTTTTCTGACATCATGATTCCGTTGGAGCCAATGGGAATTGACTTTCATTACAAAGAAGGGGTAGGTCCGGTAATTTCAAATCCTTTAACCTCAAAAAGAGATGTTGAGAATTTGAAGCCTTTAGATTTTGGAAAAGACCTCCAATATACAGGAGCTTCGCTAAACATTTTAAAGAAAGAACTAAGGGTTCCTTGTTTAGGATTTGTAGGTGCTCCATTTACGTTGGCAAGTTACATGATTGAAGGTGGCCCATCGAAAAGCTACATCAAACTAAAAAACTTCATGTATGGTCAAACGGATGCTTGGCACTTACTGATGGATAAGCTCGCCACGAACATGGCAGACTACTTATTGTACCAGGTAGAAAACGGCGCTATGGCGGTGCAAATTTTCGACAGCTGGGTGGGTATTTTAAGCCAAGCAGATTTTAAGGAATTCATTTTCCCACACATGCAGAAAATGGTGCAGTACATTAAAAGTAAGACGACTGTGCCTGTTATTATTTTTGGAACCAACTCTTCTCATTTATTGCTAGATATGAAAGCTACGGGAGCAGATGTCGTTGGAATCGATTGGAAAACGGATGTTGCAGAAGCTTGGAAAAGCATGAATTACGAAGTAGCCGTTCAAGGAAACTTAGACCCCACTTTACTTTTTGGAGATTGGAGTTTGATTGAAAAAAGGGCTACCACGTTATTGGATTCCATTCCAAACAAACCAGGTTACATTTTCAATTTAGGCCATGGTATTTTGCCAAAAACACCTGAAGAGAATGTGAGACAATTGGTTAATTTGGTTCAAGGAAGGTAGTTGAAAAAATAAAATAAGCTCCGATGTAACAAATTGGGTTGTGTGTTCGTTGTCTTGGTTCAACCAAGGACCAACACCCCAAATTATTTCAACCCAACCAGCAATGAGGAAAACTATCTTTGTTCTTTCTCTACTCTTACATTCATTATATTCATTTTCCCAAATTACCATCAGCGGTAAAATCGCAGATGCATCAAATGGAGAAGACCTCTTTTGGGCTAACATTTACATTGATAAGCAATACATAAGCACTACTTCAAATGAGTATGGCTTTTATTCTTTGCAGATAGACACGACTCAAATTAAATCGAAAAGTGTCGAAGTAATCTATTCTTACATCGGATTTAAAAGTCAAAATTTTACTTTCAGTGTATCAAAATCAAGCACTAAAAATATTGCATTAGAGGTTTCTAGTAACGAAATAAGCGAAGTTGAAGTTTCAGCGGAAGCACGACGGAATCAAGAGATTGTAAACTCCACACAAGTAAGCGCTGTTCAACTTGATATTAAATCTTTAAAAGATTTACCTACCCTAGCTGGGGAAAAAGACATTATAAAAACCATGCAGTTACTTCCAGGAATAGCAGGAGGAGCGGAAGGAACCACAGACTTTTTTGTCAGAGGAGGTGATGGAGATCAAAATTTAATTTTATTAGATGAAGCTACAGTTTATAATGTGGGACACTTATTTGGTTTCTTTTCGGTTTTCAATTCCGACGCTCTGAAAGAGGTTACCCTATACAAAGGAGGGTTTCCCGGGGAGTTTGGAGGCAGGCTTTCTTCTATTATGGATATAAAACAAAAAGGAGGGAATCAAAAAAAATGGGAAGTCAATGGCGGAATTGGTTTAATCTCATCTCGATTAACTGTAGAAGGGCCAATTATTAAAAATAAATCATCCATCTTGCTATCAGGCAGAAGGACATACATAGATCAAGTTTCTAAACTAGAAGGTCAAGATATACCCTACTATTTTTATGATTTTAATTGGAAAATCAATTACACTTTCAATGAGAAAAATAGGTTATTTTATTCTGGTTACTTAGGGGATGATGTGTTACGAATTCAAGAAAGTGGTAACGATAAGGCGGATCCTGAAGACCCAAAAAGTGCTGAAGAATCTGAAGAAAATTTCAATGTTCGCTTTGGTTTTAACCTTGGAAATATCGCGCATACCTTGCGATGGAATCACATTTACAATGAAAAACTTTTCTCCAACGTAACTTTCACTACTACTGATTTTGACTACGATATTTCAGGTCAAATTGATTCAAACAGCTTATTAATTAAATCTGAAATTAAAGACTTTGCATTAAAAGCAAAATTCAATTATTACGAATCCAATAGAAGTACTTACTCCTTTGGTGGCGAAGTTATTCAACATCGTTTTAAACCAAATGTTATTAGCACAGCAGGAGATATTTCTGAATTTTTAAAAAGCAGAGAGGCCGATGTAGTGAATTTTCAAGAAATGGCCATTTTTGGACATCGAGATTATGACTTAATTGAGAAAATACTGAAATTAAATTACGGTTTACGAATTTCTTCAGCCTTAACAGAAGGCAAGTTGTATGCAGGCCTTGAACCGAGGTTTTCTGCTCGGTATACGCTAAATGAAAGGTCTTCAATTAAATGGAGTTATTCTAGAATGAAACAATACATGCACAGGGTTTCTAGCTCTACTATTTCGCTACCAACAGACCTTTGGTACCCAATAACTAGGAGCATAAAACCACAGCGCTCAGACCAAACTACCATTGGCTACTATTTGAATTTACCTAAAATTAAGTCCATTTTTACCGCTGAAATATTCTACAAAACCATGAATAACTTGATAGAATACAAAGAGGGATCCAATTTATTGTTAAACGATGATTTTGAAGCAGACTTAGTACAAGGTGATGGAAGAGCTTATGGATTAGAGCTACTAATAAAGAAAGATTTTGGAAAATTTAAAGGCTGGGTTGGCTATACGTTAAGTAAAAGCGAACGAACCTTTGACGGAGTAAATTTTGGAAATACCTTTCCTGCGAAATACGACAGGCGACATGATTTATCTATTGTTGCAAGTTATGACATTGGAAAAAGGATTTCTATTGGGAGTGTTTGGGTTTATGCCTCAGGTTCAAAATTTACCGCACAGATAGGTCAATACTATGTACCAAATGCTAGTTTAACAGGTGTCAATAGAATCCCAATTTTTTCTGAAAGGAACGCCATTAATCTCTCACCGTCACATCGCCTCGATGTAAATTTTACAATTAAACCGAGAGAAGGAAAAAAATGGTATAGAGAATGGCAATTTGGCGCCTACAACCTTTACAATAGAGCACAGCCATTTACGGTCGATATTCAAGCATCAGAAAATGTGAGTGCAGGTCAAACTACCGTTCAACAGAAATATGAACAGCCTGGTATATTCGGGACCATTTTCTACTTCACCTTCAATTTTAAAATACAATGAAAAAGACCTTAACCTGTATTATTTGTTGTTTGGTTTTAGCCAGTTGTGAACCAGAACCATTGTCTATCGAGATTCCTCAAGCGGAAACTAAATTAGTATTGTATACCCAAAACCTTCCTAATCAAGCTTTAATTGTATCACTATCAAAAAGTTTTTCCGCCTTGGTTTTGCCAAATGATGCAGGCTTAGATTCTACTATTACCGACTCCCTAAACGCCGTATTTATTAATCAGTTCCTTGTTGACTCTGCAATTGTAACGGTAATAGGCCCTGATTATAATGACACCTTAACTAGGGCAACAAGCGGCTTTTACATCGCTCCCTTTTTCCCATTTACTCCTGGCAACAATTATAGATTAGAAGCATTCGACCCATCAACTGGTTTATCAATTATTTCAAATACAGAGACACTTCCCATCGCAAATTTTGAGAATTTTACTGCCAAAAGAGGTAATGGCGAAGATTCAAGCACTATTACGTTAACCTACAAAATAGAGGACTTGCCGGGCAGTAATTATTACCTAGTCAATATTTATACTGACTCTATTCCCCAATCTAATTTCCTTGGATTTAATAACGACAACGAAGGGAGGTCGTTTATATTTACCGACAGGGAGTATCCTGTAAGTGAAGTTTCAAGAGAAGACAACTATTTCTATAAGGGCGATACAGATTCAATTGTAGCAACACTGACCAATATTAGCAGAGATTATTATGACTTTCTATTGGCTAGAAATAGAGCAGGAAATAGTTTTTTAAGTGAGCCGGTGTCTTTTCCCTCCAATGTTGAAGGTGGCTATGGCTACTTTAACCTTCATTTTCCATCAGCTCTAATTGTCAAATTAGACTAATATTTTAGATTCTTTTAGAAAGTGGCTATTCCCTCTAATCGCAAATTTGTAAGCAGTTTAGGAAAAAATCCGACCTGTCCCTTTTTTTGCATCTCTATCTCATTCTGTAAATTAGAACATTATACTTTTAGTTTACAATATGTATAACTCCAGACAACCCTTTTCCAAATCAGCAGGTTCTATAGTTAAAACCCAACTCTTTTGAAAAAAGTGACTGTAAATGAAGAAAAATTAATTGAGCAATGCATTGACGAAAATCGTCAAGCTCAAAAGGTTTTGTTTAATCATTTCTACTCTGAGCTTTACTTGCTTGCCATGCGCTATCTCAGTGATCACTACGAGGCCGAAGATGCCATTGTTCTAAGTTTTACAAAGGTGTATAAAAAGCTAAATACATTTAATTATAGTGGGAGTGGGAGCCTTGGAAAGTGGATTCGCACCATATTAATTCACGAAGCCATCCGCTTGCTTCATAAGCGAAGAAAACTACATTATAGCAATGATGCATTGCACCTTCAAATTCAAAATGAAGCTGCTAATGGGTTAGAGCAAATGCACGCCGCCGATATTCAAAAAATGATTGAACGATTGCCCGCAGGTTATCGAACCGTATTTAATTTATATGTGGTGGAAGGTTTTTCACATAAAGAGATTGCAGCTTTATTGGGCGTTAGCGAAAGCACTTCAAAAACACAATTAAAAAAAGCAAGAACAAGTTTAATGAACACCATCAAAAAAGAACAATCCTATGGAATCCTCTGAATTTGACAAAACAATACAACAGAAGCTCAACGGAAACAATAGTTTACACCAGAAGAATATCCTTGATTCTAAAGCCAATATATGGGCTAATATTCAGCTGAAATCAACCACCAAAACAGTTATTTTTCCTTGGTACTATTCGGCAGTTGCTGCAATACTTTTGCTTTTTGGCTGCTCTATTTTATTTTATAAAATGAATCAGAATTACCGCAATGAACTTCATGTTCTATCAGCGCAAATTCATCAACTAAACAATCAACCCAATCAAGTTGAAATATTAGAGGTTAAAAATAAAGAGTTGGATCAGCTTTGCGCTGAGTTAGAGAAAAAGCAACAAGTCACAAAAAATACCATCCCAAAGGCAAGTGAAATTATTATCGAACGGCAAATTGTCTATCGCATTGATACCGTCTTTCTGAAACAAACCGAATACATTGTCCAGAATTTACCTAACGTTTACATTGAGAAGGACACTCTTTCAAGTACAAAAGACCCTGCACAATTGCAGGAAATTTCAACTAATCGGGTAATTTTCTTTGACAATAAATCCTCTAATCCTAAGGAAGATAACTCTACCGCCTTGCGCATCAAACTTGTCAATTTTAAAAATAATTAAACTCATTTACATGAAAAATACCATCCAAAAGGTTTCTGTTTTACTAACACTTTTAATTGTGCTGCAGTCATATGCAACGTGTCAAGAAACTGAGAAATTAGACTCTGTAACCGTTTACATTGGAAACCAAGTTGAAGTTCTTTTCGAAGTAAAAGATTTTGATTTGCTGCGAGATTCGATATCTGTTTTAAAGAGCCTAAAAGATTTTGAGGAACACATCAACTTTTTAATCAATTCAAAAGGGATGCTAAATCCTAATGAATCTGATTTACTCACATTACATTCAGAAAATAAGCTTACGACAAAAGTAGTTCCTTCTCAAACAATATTCTTAAGAAACGAAGACTCAATTATTGTAAATACAGGTATCAGAGATAATGCCATTATTCATTCAAAAAACTGTAAGATCACAATTACTGCCGTTGATTTCAGCCAACTTAATACTATAAGTTTTCAAGAGGCTTTTTATAATTTACTGCCTCAACTACCGGAAAAAAGCAGGACTTTTCATACCGTTTTTTACAAATATGAAAATGAAAAAGTATCCTCTTTAGCATCTAAGAATAGGCAAGGAATGCCAGAGAACCTTTTAGAACTGGGAATCGGAACCGGAGCAGGATTAATTAAGAGCCAATGGGTTGGAGACTTTAGTGTAAGATTAGGCCTAACGCTCAACAATCGAGGAAAAGTTTGGCATAAATTTTATACTTCTGCTAACTTTATTTATGATTTTTCAAATCAAAACAAAGCCAATATTAACACTTTCCTAAACGTAGGTTATGAAACGTTATACTATGCAGACAAAGAAACTCTTTCCATAGAGGCGGGTTATCTAATTTCCCGACAAGGAAATACATTTGATAAAAACACCTTTCGTTTGGGGTTGAATGGGTTAAGTTTAAGTTCGATTACTGTTAGTCCACAAGTATATTTTCCCGGAAAGTTAAGGGGAGCATATCCGAGTATTCGTGTTGGATTTGGATTTTAATTAGTAAGTCCTCCACACGTTTTAGTTAAATTAGAGATTTACTTTGATTGTTTCACCTTGCATGTTTTCAAGACCCTCAAAGTCCAACCTCTGATTGATCCCACTGATAGATTCAAATTTATCTACTGCTTATACTTCCCCTCGTACTTTTTCCAAAGTTCAATTTGAGGATTCGTCAATTCGATTTGCTTTCCTTGAATGAATGCAAGAATTACTTGATTACCTCGCATGTCCAATGCATCACCGTTAGAAATAAACAAGGTGGCGTATTTGCCTACTTCTATGCTTCCAACCAAATTATCAATTCCTAATATTTTTGCTGTATTCATTGTAATCATGCTCAAAGCCGCTTCTTTTTCTACCCCATAAGCTGCAGCAGTACCAGCGTAGAATGGCAAATTCCGAGTTCCCATGGCTTCCATGCTTCCAGAGTTTTCTAGGCTCACCAAAATGCCTTTATCCTCCAATATTTTCGGCATTTTATAGGGTAAATCTACGTCATCATCTTGATTCATTGGCAATTCGTGAACCCTTCTTAAAATCACAGGAATTGACCGATCTTTCAGTAAGTCCGCCACTAACCAAGCATCGTAAGCGCCCACCAGTACCAACTCAAAATCGTACGCATCAAAAAAGTAAATAGCATCCGTTATTTCTTGAACTCGGTTTGCATGAATAAACACTTTCTTCTTTTTTGAAAAAACAGGTTTCATGGATTCAAAACGAATGTTTTTTTCCAAGTGATAATCCGCTTTATTGTATGCTTCTGCCTCTTTGAAAAATTGTTTTATTTCAGCAACACTTTTTGTATACCGCTTTTCCCATTCTCCATCTTTCTTTTTATCTGAACCCAAGGTTGTCCTTTTGTCAGGCCAATTGAGATGTATTCCATTGTCTTCTTTCAAAACAGCGTCTTCCCAGTTCCATCCGTCTAAATTAAAAACAGAGGAAGTTCCTGTAATGAAACCCCCTTCAGGAGCTACCTCGGCCATTAACACACCATTCGTTCGCACTGTTGAGGTAATTCGAGATTCAGTATTGTAAGCAATCAAACTTCGCACATGCGGTTTAAACTGACCTAGTTCCTGCTGATCTCGACTAGCTCTCACGGCATCAATTTCGACTAACCCAAGTCTGCTATTTGGAGCAATGAACCCCGGATACATGTGCTTCCCTTCACAGTGAATTACCTCATCGTATTTTGTTGAATCCATTCGAATATCAATGCTGGACAAAACCATGTTTATTTTCCCACCGCTAAATCCTATTGCAGCATTCGGAATTACTTCTCCATTGCCTAAGTGCGCTTTGGCACCCAGCAACAAAATGGATTTAAACTGAGGAGCTGCCGGAGTTTGAGCCAGAGCAGAAAACCCTAACAGGCAAGCGATTACTACGAGTGTATTTTTCATATTATTGTTCCAAGGTATCACATTCATACAATACGTTATTTTCCTCTTTAATGGGCTGCGTTGGCTTCCCATCTTTTTTCTCATTCAACATTTTTACAACCAATCGTTCCCTTTCAGTTTGCACTTTTTTGCGAAGCTCTTTGTCACGCTCAGCATCGTAGTAGGCGATTCCATCAATGTAGGTGGTTACCACCTTAGCGTAAATCGATAAAGGATTGTCTGTCCACAATACCAAATCAGCATCTTTCCCTTCTTTAATACTACCTATTCGATCATCTAAATGCAGCATTTTAGCAGGATTCAACGTCACAAATTTCCAAGCTTCGACCTCAGAAACTCCGCCGTATTTCACCGCTTTAGCCGCCTCTTGATTCAGTCTTCGTCCCATCTCGGCATCGTCTGAATTAAACCCAGTCAGAATTCCTTGTTTGTGCATGATTGCTCCGTTATAAGGAATAGCGTCGTTCACTTCAAACTTATACGCCCACCAATCTGAAAAAGTAGACCCTGCAGCACCGTGCTCTCTCAGCTTGTCGGCTACTTTATACCCTTCTAAGATGTGAGTAAACGTGTTAATTCTAAAACCCATTGAATCTGCTACGTGAATGAGCATGTTAATTTCTGATTGAATGTAAGAATGGCAGGTTACAAATCGCTGGGTGTCTACTATTTGAGAAAGCACATCTAACTCAAGGTCGAACCGAGGAGCAGCGCTTTTTGCTTTCTCTCTTTTCCCTTTCGCATGATACAAAGTCCACTCTGATTTATATTCCTTTGCCCTGACAAAAGCATCAAAATACACTTGTTCCACTCCCATTCTTGTTTGAGGAAATCGAACCGTATTAAGATCCCCCCAGTTGGATTGTTTTACATTCTCCCCCAAAGCAAATTTTATAAATCCATCCGCGCCTTCTACCTTCATTTTTTCTGGCGACTCACCCCAACGTAATTTAATCAACGCCGACTGCCCTCCAATAGGATTTGCAGAACCATGCAATAATTGGGACGTTGTAACACCACCTGATAATTGTCGATAAATATTAATATCATCAGAATCGACGACATCAGAGATACTCACCTCGGCAGTTACAGCATGTCCCGACTCATTCACTCCGCGTTGAATGGCAATATGAGAATGCTCATCTATAATTCCCGATGTTAGGTGTAAATCAGTCGCGTCAATTTCCCTAAAGTCAGTGCCAATTTTGGGAAACATCACCTGCATGTTAATCTTGTAGCCTACCATTTTAATCTTTCCATCTACCACAAACACGTCGTGATTTCTTAAGATTCCCTGTTCCTCATTCGTCCAAACTGTCGCATTTTTAAACAGTAAATTTTCGGTAAAAGAAGGCAAGCTATCCTCCCAGCCAAAAGCCATATTCGGATAAAACACAGTGCCATTTACTTGTTGCTGACGGATTTCAGTTGAGTCAGTTTTTGATGCTGCTTTTACTTTATTGCTACTGGTTTTTTTAATCGCCGCCCAATCTTTCCAAGATCCATCCATCAACGTTTTTCCAATCCATATTCTGCTTTGCGAGTCACTTACACTTCCGGTTAAACGATACAAATTTTCATCTATTGTAAAACTTAAGTTAATCCGATTGTTCTCCAACATCACTTTAACATCAACCTTTTCTTCTGTATTTTTCTTCGCCACCTTGCCTTTCATAGAATTACCTTCTCCTATTAGCGTCAAATCAAATTGCGCGTTTTTGTTAATATTCAAGCTATAATCCCCAGCATAGTCGAAGAAACTCATCGGTTCATAACTATGCTCAATTCCATTCACCCAATTCGCATGAAGTTTTGTTTTCGCTTTAAAAACAGTATCTGAAAGAATAATAAAATTGGCCAACTTTCCTTTTTCTAGTGTACCAATAATCGCCGATGCACCAATTAATTGTGCAGGAATTTCGGTTAAACTTTTAACCGCTGCATCTCTATCGAACCCTTGCTCTATGGCCAACTCAATATTCTGGTAAAATTCCTTTTCCGTTTTCACTCCGTCTGAGGTGATTGCAAATTCAATTCTCGAATTACTCAAGTACTTTAAATTTTGAGGAGCCAACTCCCAAGCTTTCATAGCTGCAAGTGGCAATCCAATTGTTGTGAAAGGATCACTTACGTCATAGGCTTTAGGGAAATTAATTGGAACTATTAAAGCTGCTTTGGTTGCCTTAATCTCTTGAATTCTCTTATATTCTGTTCCGTCGCCTTTTAAAATAAACTGAAACCCAAACTCGTCCCCAATTTTATCCGCTCTCAGTTGAGAAAGTGTTCCATACGTCTCAATTATTTTTGGCAAGTCTTTCGTTTCCTCTATGGCCATTAAACTTCTATTGTACTCTGCAGTCGATTTGTTTTCTGCATACCACCGCGCATCAAAATGTACTTGTCGAATAAGTGCAATCATGCCCATTAACGATGACGGATAAGTTTGTTTCGAGCTGCCTTTATTAAAAGAATAATGTGTTGCGCTTTCAGCTTGAAGTAGTTTGAAATCTCCCCCTTCATTTAGCGCAACCAATGCAGAGGTCCCTCTCAACAAGCCATCTTTTTGATGTGTTACGACCGTTCCAAATCCCATTTTTCGAAACTTCTCAGCATCTTCCTTTTTGGGGCTTACCATGTCGGCGGCCTTCGTTTCTGGCTTAACCGCCTGATTCCAATAAAATATCGATTCCTTTTTTGACTCCAGTTGTGGCTTTTGTCCTCTATTTCCCCCTGCCTGTTTTAAAGAGTCTATTCCATATTGGGTATGTAGATCAATGAAAGAGGGGTAAATAAATTTGCCCTTCCCATCAATTTTCAGGGTATTGGCAGGCAGCGCTACCGACGTTCCTACCGCTATAATTTTATCATTCTGAAGCAGCAGTGTAGCATGCTGAAGCACCTGCCCTTTTTTTACATAAATGGTCGCATTTGTAATGGCAGTATAATGATTTTTGGCGTCTTTGGTGCCATTTACCGGCTTCCAACTTTGTGAAAAGGCTCCAAATGAAAAGAGCAAGACAAGAGAAAAAAGTATTTTTTGCATAAATTTTGTCGAAAACTCAAAAATAAAGAAAACAACCCGCCTTCATAAAGGTTTGGTTTTATACATTTACAAAAATTATACCCATGGAAACAGGATTAACTCATCTGCACAACCTACTGCGATACGCTATCGTCATACTTCTTATTGTCAACGTTGTAAAATCTTTTTTAGGCTGGTTTAGCAAAAAAGAATACGCGGCCGGCGATAACAAATTGAGCTTGTTTTTATTCATTTCTGCGCATCTGCAATTGGTGGTTGGTTTTGTATTGTATAGTGTAAGCGATGTGGTTAAGGCAGCAAGCTCTGACATGGGTGCTGCTATGAAAGATACTGTGCTGCGATTCTGGGCAGTAGAGCACATGCTTTCCATGGTGGTAGGCATTGTAATTATCACATTGGGTAGAATTATGGCTAAGAAAGCTACAACAGACAGCACAAAATTTAGAAGACAAGCCATTTACTTTACACTTGCCATGGTCATTATTTTTGCAGCTATTCCTTGGCCTTGGGCTGCAGAGGGAATTGCTAGACCTTGGTATTAATCTATCTTATATATGCATCACACGTTAGATCAGGAAATTGAAAAGGCAGTTCTCATTGGCGTCATAACCCAAGAACAAAAGGAAGATCAAGTTGAAGAGTATTTAGATGAATTGGCTTTTTTAGCGGAAACAGCAGGTGCTGAAACGGTGAAACGTTTTACTCAAAAATTAGCCAAACCACATCCTAAAACTTTCGTTGGAACAGGAAAGTTACAAGAAATTGTGAACTACGTAAACGATGAAAAAATAGGAATGGTCATTTTCGATGATGAACTTTCGCCTTCTCAAACAAGAAACATTGAAAATGCTTTTAACGAGACTAAAGTACTTGATAGAAGTAAATTAATTCTCGATATTTTCGCAAAGAGAGCTCGAACAGCTGCCGCCAAAACACAGGTCGAATTGGCTCAGTACGAATACCTTTTACCACGATTAACCCGAATGTGGACTCACTTGTCACGTCAGAAAGGTGGTATTGGAATGAGAGGCCCGGGTGAAACGGAAATTGAAACGGATAGAAGAATTATTCGTGATAAAATTGCCTTGCTTAAAACCAAGTTAGAGAGAATTGACAAACAAAAGGCGACGCAGAGAAGAGGCCGAGAGCAAATGATTCGAGCTGCATTGGTTGGCTATACTAACGTGGGAAAATCCACCTTAATGAATTTACTTGCGAAGTCTGATGTGTTTGCAGAAGACAAGCTGTTTGCGACATTAGATACAACGGTAAGAAAGATTGTTGTTGGCAATTTACCTTTTTTATTAACCGACACGGTTGGTTTTATTCGCAAACTACCCCACCACTTGGTAGATTCTTTTAAATCTACCTTAGACGAAGTTAGAGAGGCTGATGTGTTACTGCATGTCGTGGACATTTCGCACGCTCAATTCGAAGACCAAATTGAAACGGTAAATCAAACCTTGCAAGACTTAGGGGCTAATGATAAGCCAACCATTATGATCTTCAACAAAGTGGATGCTTTTACGTATACCAAGAAGGACGAAGACGATTTAACTCCTGAGACCAGAGAGAACCTGAGCTTAGACGATTTGAAACGCACCTTTATGGCGACAGAAAACTATCCTGCTATTTTTATTTCTGCACAAAAACGTATCAATTATGAAGAACTGCGTGAAATGCTGTACGATCAAATCCATGCACTTCACTTGAAAATTTACCCACACAGACTCCTCTTTTAAGAAACACGTTCACTTACCTATCCACCACCTAGTGTATTTTTTTGCGCAAACTAGCAACACTGCTTTTGAGTGCCAGCTACCAACCAACATCATTCAAGTGATTTGCCCTTACTTGCTTGTATATAAGCTGAATCTCCTCCGGAATCTCTCCGGAGAGCAACCAGTTAACATCAAATCCATTGTTTATGGCAGACTGCATTAAATGTTTGTTTTTCGACAAATAGGTGCCAAATTGCAAGAGCCCTTCAGAAAATTCAAAGTGGTAATCTTCGTCCATTTTGTTTATCAACAAGATGATTTTAAATGCTCTGGCAATTATTGAATCCGTAAATGTTCTAACCTTTTCCCATGTTGCTTTTTCAATGCTCTCACTGAAAGCATTCAAAACCTTATTCATCAATAATAAGTTCAAACTCGCATTCCCGTATTTATCTTTGGTTATTTGAACATGCTCATTAATTTCTCCACTTGCAAACCGCACATCTGCATGAAGATAGCCGACAGAATAGAATTGAGTATTCATCTGCTCTACCAAAAAGGTTATCCTTTTTTCTAAGGTGGCACGAAAATCTTCTGCACTATCCGTATTTACTAACTCAAAGTGCAGCCGATTAGCAAGATTCATGTCTTTTTTAAGTAACCTAAAAATCAATTTATCCTTTTCTTTTTCAGGTAAATGAGAAATGGCTTTTTTAAATTCAGCATCTAATTTCATGAGTCCGTTATTTTCAAAATCCAAATTTAACCTAAAATAGCCGTGACACTAAATTGTGGCAATCAACTCCCGTCCACAATTATCTACCCTTTCCTAAAAAAATGCCCTCACCGTCATTCCCCCGGTGTGAATAACATTTAAATCGCCAGACTTTCGCCCACCGTAGTTTAGATTTAGTTGAAGGTTGTTTGCCAAATTCCGTTGCCACCGCAAATCCCATGTAACGTTATCGCCTTTTGTTAATCCGTCTAACATTTCAAAAGCCAAAGAATTATTTTCAGCAGCATTAAACTTAATGTTGATGTAGCTTGCCGATAAGGAAAAGGTTCCTTTCCCAGCTTGATTAAATTGGAGTTCAGTTGAGAAGCTAGAATTTACCGATTCTTCCAAGTTTCCTTTGTTCAACTCGGTTTCAAAATCATTCTTCTTCTCTGCGTAGATACCCGAAATACTCACCCGAAACTTTACCGAAGGCTGAAAGCTAATTTTTGGCTCAATTTGCTGTGTATTGATGTTGTAATTCCGATTCTGAAAGTTTTCAGCCCTGTTCATCCGTTTTGAATCTGTTAATTTCAATTCCACGGAATAATTGCTATTCACATTGTAACGCAAGCGCAATTCGTTTTGAAACAGTGAACGACTTTGGAAACCGTTGGTTAGTAGGCTTTTATTTCGGTTGTTAAAGTAGAAAAACTCAGCGCCAAACTTTGGGTTCATTCGATTAAAGTAGAAGGTATTAGCAAAAGAAGAATTTACAGAAACAAGATTAGAATCTTCTGTATCAATTCCAAACGGATTGTAAACGGCCTCTTGTGTTCCCGTTTTTCGTTCGGCCCGATACGCCGCCTTATTTGAAAATTTACCCGCTACTTTGCGCCACCCTTTTGTCCCATTTAAAATAGCATTTGGTTTTAGAAACAACACTTGATTAAACTGATTCGAATAAATAGAAACCCTCTCGTTGCTTGGCGTAAACACCCGGATATAATTCGATTCAAACTGATTGTTTAGACCAGCTACTTCAAATTCATTAAACTCCTTCACTCCGTTCCCATTGTAATCGTTCCACAAATGCGTTCCTTGACCATCATTTACTTGCAGAAAGGAGAACTCTCTTTTAAACTCCAACCCGCTCCCTAGCTGATAAAACGTATTTGAAGTAACGAAACCTTTCAATGCCTTTAAACTATACTGTAACCTACCCAACAGCGTATTTTCCTTTTGCCGGTCACTTAGTTCAGCATCCTCAATTAAAAATCGGCGATACGTTACCTTGCCACTCAATTGGCTTTTTCGATTCTCTGTTAAAGCAAAATCAAACTCAAAGTTTTCGCTTTTCTGTGCGCGTTTCAACTGGTCTATTTCTGGCAGCAAGTCGTAGGTTTCTCCATAACTCAGTTGTGCTGTTTTACCGGCAGAACTATCGCCTATTTGAGCAAAAGTTCTCCAAATTCTTCGATCCATACTGGAGGCTTGCAGCGTATCGCTGTCTCCCCGGTAAAATTCCAATTGTTCTTGCTCAAAGTAGGCCCCAATGGTAATTTTTCCCACTTTTTGAGTGGCTGTTGTATAGTGACGAATAAAACTAGAATTATCGTTTGCTTTGGTACGCAGTGCACTTCCGTTCGATTGCAATCGAAATCCTTTCTTTTGAAAGTTGGCGCCATACCCATTTTTTAGCCCATCATAATCCTCTCCTTTAACAAAGGAGCCCAATTCATAGTTTAAGTAATTACTCCCTTTTTGAATTCCTGTTTTCGCTCGGACAAAAGATTCGTTACCCAATAACAATAGGGCTTGAACGTTCCAATCGCGCTCAAATTCTACATCGCGATACCGTTCTATAAATTGAAAATTTCTATCCCGTTGCTCAAAGAATACTTCTGAATTCCAAAAAGTTGCCTTCACAGAATCCTTTTTATTGATTTTTTGGCGATGCTTAAAGTTCAGCGAAAACGCATGAGACCGATCATCTGCTGAGTCTTTGGTTGAGAAAGTATTGATGTCATTTTTAGTATAGGCCCCCTCTATGGCCAACTGCGTGTTTTTTGAAAACTCATACGTTCCACCAAGAGTTATCATTTGTCGTTGTTTTGGCGTAACCAATTGCACCGATGGATCGTGATCTCCTTGGCGAACCCCTTCACTGTTAGGTGCTCTATACTCATAAACCCTTCCGTTTGCATCACTGGTAACTTGAACATAATCCCCATTTCCCGCTCCTACAAATCTAAAGCGAGCGGCATAAATAGCACTATCCGGATCAATCGAATATACCAAAATTTGCTGTCCCAACGAATCCACAATTTTATACCTCACTTGAGTATTATCAAACCCTGCGGAATCTACCCCTGTTGAAATTGCAGCATTAAGGTCATCGCCGGCAGCTAGTAAAATGCGTTTTTGGTCGTCCGTTAAGTCTTGTTGCAGGGGCTGGTTTTTATTGTCTTGTTCAGAGTAAACGTTAAAATCAACCGTCAACTTGTTCTTTTTATATTGGTTTTCCAGAAAAACGACTGACCTGGAATAATTCTGATCGGAATATTGAAACTCCACAACGATCCGCAAATCTTTATTAATGATTTGGTTGGGGGTAAAAGTTACTTCTGCGGTGTTGTAGTCGATTATATAATCTCGATCTTGTCCACGAATCATCAACCTACCGTTAACATAGACTCTTTCTGTCCCCGAAAGCACAATAATAAACCGCTCATTTTCTGAGCCTTCCAATTTATAAGGACCTTGGTTTCCCTCTTCTCCTGCAATTACATTTCTAGAAAACTTCCCTCGAGAAATAGCCGCATTTAAGGAGGTTTTAAAGGTCCCGTTTTCAGTTTCTTCTAATTCTTTTTGGGTACTTACCTGAGTTGAAAAACCCAGCCCCTGAACTTTTTTATTGAAATTCATAAAATAACTGTTTGGCCGGCTTATTCTAAAATCTCCTGCAATGAGACTGCTTTTCTCGTCGTAAACTCGAATAAATACCCGATCGAACTCTTGAAGTTGTTGGGTGTTTCCCTCGGCCTGAATTGGAATAGTGTTGTCACTTATTGCTGCTTGGATGGAAATGTCTTCCGTAATTTTTCCTGACAATTGCAAGTCCAAGTTAGAGTTCACCGATAAGTCTTGATTATTCCCAAAATTTACTCCACGAGAAATACTTCCATTCTTGTTCAGCCCACTTACCGAAAACAAATCTCGCTGATTGGGATTTTTTTTGATGGTAAAATAATCATATTGCCCAGGGTCTGATTGCTCAATTTGACTTACAGACTTATGAGTGTACTTCTTTTCAAAGTAATACGGAAACACTCGATAACTAATTGTAATTTGTTGCCCAGCGACGTTTTTATTAACCACCAACTTCGCCTTGGCATACAGTATTTTATACTGCGAGGGGCTAACATAGCTTCCATCTTTTAGTTTGAGTAGCTCTGATCTTGGAATTATACTAAGTGTATCAAGGCTAATTGTGTCTGTCGCTAACAGCAACTTTTGCTCTCGCCAATTAGAGCCGCCCTGACCAAAGGCTGCGAAGCAAGAAAAAGTTACCATAAAAAGAAAAAGTACTCTCAAGAAACTAAAATTAAACTTTGTTGGTTAAAACTAACGTAAAAAGGCAGCGTTTAGTGGCTTTGGTAGCAAACTTTCTATTTGAAAATAATTCGGAATTTAACTGACCTGAAACCAATTGCTAACAATACCGCTAAGTCTCTTTAAGACAGGACATAAAAAACAAACACAACTATGAAAAGGATAATTTCTTACAATGTAAACGGCATAAGGGCAGCACTTAAAAAAGAGTTTATGACCTGGCTAGGTGCGGCCAATCCAGATGTATTGTGTTTGCAAGAAATTAAAGCAATGCCGGAGCAATTGGAAGCTGATTTTTTAGAAAATTTAGACTATCACCATTATTGGTACCCTGCTCAGAAGAAAGGGTACAGCGGCACCGCAATTTGGACCAAAGAAAAACCAAAACACGTTGAATATGGCTGCGGAATAGAAAAGTATGACTTTGAAGGAAGAGTTATTCGTGTCGATTTTGAAACTTTTTCGGTCATGTCAGTATACATGCCATCAGGTTCAAACGAATTGCGACAAGATTTTAAAATGGGTTGGCTAGCTGATTTCCAAGTGTACATCAATGAACTAAAAAAGGAAATTCCCAACTTAATTATTAGTGGAGATTATAATATTTGTCACTTAGACATCGATATACACAACCCAACAAGACAGCAAAGAACTTCCGGGTTCCTGCCAGAAGAGCGAGAATGGGTCAGTAAATTTATTGATGCGGGGTTTGTAGACACGTTCAGGCATTTTAACATGGAGCCACATAATTATAGCTGGTGGAGTTACAGAGCGGGGTCTAGAGGCAAAAATTTAGGTTGGCGAATCGACTACCAAATGGCCAGTGAGCCGCTTCGAGATCGATTAAGCAGAGCTGCCATTTTACCCGAAGCGAAACACTCTGACCATTGTCCAATACTTTTAGAAATTGAAGACTAGCTAATTTGTTATTGAGTTGAGTCGTTTTATCACGGCTTGTTAGGAAGAAACTCATGTCAGCTTGCGGTTAACCTCCCATTTTATTTTGCCGCATGCTACGGAAATATAATATCACAACTCTACTGTTTAAAAGTAGCGGCTCACTCTTATTTTTGAGAATTAAATCTGCTTACTATTGTAGTAAACTTGAAGTATTATGAATCGAAAAATTGCCATTGCTATTCTTTCAGTTTCTATGTTTGCGGCATGTGTTCCTGCAAAGAAGGTAGAAGAAATTAAACGTAAAAAAGAAATTTGCGAAGAACAAAGGGCTGCTTTAGAAGAAGCCAACAGAAAGTTAGACGAAAATTTTACTGAGGTAAACGAAAAGTACAAAGACCTCACAAAAACCCACAAAGCATTGATGGGTGATACTACTGTTCAGGGTAGGTCTCTGAGGTTAATGACAAAAAACTACGACCAGCTCAATAGCACCTATGAGCTATTGTTGTCCAAAAATAGAGAATTGTTGCAAGGTCGAGAAGCAGAAAGTGCAAGTATGTTCAGAAACCTTACTCAGTCTCAACAAAACTTAAGAGATCAGACGATAGCCTTGGAAGAATCCAAACGCAACTTGGAAGCGAAAGAAAGTAACCTTGCACAATTAAAAACAGAGCTAGAAAAACGGGAAGAAAGAGTCAATGAATTGGAAGCGGTTCTCGCACGAAAAGATTCTGCCGTTTTAGCGCTAAAGGCCAAAGTTCAGGATGCGTTGTTAGGTTTTGAGAACAATGGGTTAACCATTGAGCAAAAAGACGGAAAGGTCTACGTTTCCTTAGATGAAAGCTTATTGTTTGCCTCTGGTAAATACGATATTGAAAAAAAGGGGAAAGAAGCGTTAAACAACTTAGGAACGGTACTTGAAAAAAATGCTGACGTAAATGTTTTGGTCGAGGGCCATACGGACAATGTCCCGTTTAATGGCTCGGGAATATTGAAAGACAACTGGGACTTAAGTGTAAAAAGAGCTACCTCTGTTGTTAAAATTATTTTAGAGAAAAACAACATTGACGCTAAGCGATTGACGGCAGCCGGAAGAGCAGACTTTGCACCAATAGCTCCCAACGATACAAAAGAAGGAAGAGCAAAAAACAGAAGAACAGAAATTATTTTAACTCCGAAGTTAGACGAGTTAATGAAGTTACTGGAGAGCAATTAAGTCATCCCACTAACAAATTAAAAAAGGGAGCGTTGTAAAACAACACTCCCTTTTTTATACTATTTCACTGAACTCTACTACACTGTATTTGAGTTTTATCGAATTCCAATCCCTACCTCTTTAGTTTATTGGCTAGTATCACAGATAAGTCAGCAATCGCAACTCTTTCTTGTTGCATGGTATCTCTGTCTCTAATGGTAACCGAGTTATCCCCTAAGCTGTCGTGATCAACCGTAATGGAAATGGGCGTCCCAATGGCATCTTGTCTTCTGTAGCGCTTGCCAATCGAATCTTTTTCATCATACTGACAATTGAAATCTAGTTGCAGGGTCTTTAAAATTTCCCGAGCCTTTTCAGGAAGACCATCTTTTTTGGTTAATGGCATGATTGCAGCCTTGTAAGGTGCCAAAAAGTTTGGAATTCTCATGACTACTCTAGAGCTTCCATCTTCTAGTTGTTCATTTTGAATGGAATTGGATAAAATGGCTAAAAACATTCTATCTAACCCAATAGATGTTTCTATGACAAAAGGAACATAACTTTCATTCAATTCAGGATCAAAATACTGTAGTTTTTTACCAGAATGCTGCTCGTGTTGTTTTAGATCGAAGTCGGTACGCGAGTGAATTCCTTCTAACTCTTTAAACCCAAACGGAAAGTCAAATTCTATATCTGTTGCAGCATTGGCGTAATGCGCCATTTTCAAATGGTCGTGAAACTTGTACTTTTCTTCAGGTATGCCCAAGGCTAAATGCCATTCCATTCGGGCTTGTTTCCAATACTCGTACCATTTCATTTCATCTCCTGGTCGAACAAAAAATTGCATTTCCATCTGTTCGAACTCCCGCATTCTAAAAATAAACTGACGCGCAATTATTTCATTCCTAAATGCTTTACCAATCTGTGCAATTCCAAAAGGAATTTTTAACCGTGACGTTTTTTGAACATTTAAGAAGTTTACGAAAATACCCTGAGCCGTTTCTGGTCGCAAATAAATAGTGCTTGCTCCATCTGCCATAGCGCCCATTTCGGTGCTAAACATTAAATTGAACTGTCGCACATCCGTCCAGTTTTTTGAGCCACTTACCGGATCAGCAATCTCTAAATCAATAATTAATTGGCGAACATCCGCCAAATTATCTGCATCCATCGCTGTTTTAAAGCGATTTTCTGCCTTATCTATCTTTTCCTGATTTGCTGTTACTCTTGGGTTGGTTGCTCTAAATTCAGCTTCATTAAAGGCCTCTCCAAAACGTGTTGCAGCTTTGGTTACCTCTTTGGTAATCTTAGCGTCAATTTTAGCTACCCAATCTTCTACCAAAACGTCTGCTCTGTATCTCTTCTTAGAGTCTTTGTTGTCTATTAACGGGTCGTTAAAGGCGTCTGTATGACCAGAGGCCTTCCAGGTGGTAGGGTGCATAAAAATAGAGGCATCAATACCCACAATGTTTTCATGCAGCTGCACCATGGCTTTCCACCAATATTGTTTGATGTTGTTTTTCAACTCACTTCCCAATGGACCATAATCATATGCAGCGCTTAAGCCGTCATAGATTTCTGATGAGGGAAAAACAAAGCCATACTCTTTCGCATGACCAATAATATTTTTAAGATTTTCTTCTTGATTTGCCATGACGTAAAAGTAATTTTTTGAGCGCTTAGTTAAGGAACTAAAAATCACAAAAAAAAACCGCTCGCAGTCGAGGTTCTTCTCCATTCAACCGTACCCCTTTAAAGTGCAATATGACTTATATCTTGCTACTTCTTAAGTATTTATATCACTTAAATATTCTCTCCAAATTTTAACTTTTATGTTTCTTGGTGACGTTCCATTGCATCGAATTGGATGCCCCTTCTTTATTTCCTCCATTTTCCGAACCAAAAGTCCGCACTGTTTTGCCTCACTCAAACATTTCATTTACCCCATAATAATCGCCTGACGCTAACCCTATATCCTTTGATTGACTATGTGATCTATAATCTTCTTGTGATTTGAACGGGGCGAAGATGTATTAAGGTTCTTACATATCGAGTTGTTACCATATTAATGTTGCTTGCCTTTTTATTAGTCGAAGGTAATCGTTAGCCATTGGACATTGCCCTCCTTACAATCCTCTGTTTTCTTTTTTTAAATGCTATTCACTTTCCAATCTTACTTATTGAGCGGAGATAATAGCTGTTCATTCTTAACTGTTCCTGCAGGGTTTCCATTGCCACAGCAGCACATTTCTGCATCCACCCAATAACCTATATTTCGCAAAGTTTATACGTATCCCTCATATAGATAATGTTGGCATGAACAAAATACCTCCCGTAAATTGTAATTAAACAGAACCTCTCAGACCTTCTAAGCAGCTACATTTTAAACGTTTAAGAGACTTTTCCAGTAATTTATTGCACGTGAAGCGACAAAATAGAAACACCTGTCGACTGCTTCAAGGAAAATCCGTGAACAATTTTATTCCTAAGAATCATTCGTGGGTGAATTATAGCCGTACGACGAATAAAACTGAAATTGCTACTATTTTATTCATTTTTATTTTTTCGTGTGTGAGTCTAACTACTTAATAACTAACAAATTTTAACTTTTTAACTGGATTTTTTTTCGTAGTTAATGAGTGTTTTTTCTAAAAACATTTAAGGTTTTTTAAGATTTATTGCGTTCTTCAATTAATTTGTTCTACTTTCGGCGTCGCAGTAAATCCATATAAACGTTAAAGCAATGTTAAATAAATGTTAAATTAAATTCAAATAAAACCCAATTTAGGACAAAACCAATTTAAATTAAACTCAAATCAAATTAAAACCAATTCAGGTTAAACTCAAATTAAAACCAAATCAAATTAAAACCAATTAAATTATTATTAATTAAATTTTACACAAATGAAAAACTATATAGTATTGAGTTTATGTTTATTAATGGGGCTTTATGGATACTCCCAGAAAAACGTAAAAGGTACAGTAACCCTTAAGAGTGACAATTCTACTCTTCCCGGAGTTACCGTATTAGTAAAAGGCACACTTACAGGTGTTGCAACAGATATTGACGGAAAGTACTCCATCTCTGTTCCTGAAGAAAACAGTGTACTTGTATTCTCTTACATAGGAATGCAAAGCATGGAAGCCGTTGTAGGTATTTCAAGCACTATCGATGTCGCAATGGTGCGAGGAGTAAACCTTCAAGAAGTAGTAATTGATGCATTGGGTTTCGAAAAACCTAGAGATCAGTCAGGAGCTGCTTCATCAACTCTTAAAGGAAGTTCCGTTACGAACAGCGGAGATTCAAGATTGATTAACAGTATGGCAGGAAAGACTGCAGGAATTAACATCGTACAATCAACTGGTGATCCAGGTGCTGGGTCTAAAATTCAAATTAGAGGTGCAACCTCTATCACAGGAGATTTAGAGCCATTAATTGTTATTGATGGTGTTCCAATGTTCAACGATTCTTATTTCGGTGAAGGATTTGGCGGAAACGGTGCAGGTTCGGGCGGAAGTTTAGGATCTGGTGGTGGTGTTACCCAACAATCAAGGTTGAATGACATTAATCCAAATGACATTGAATCTATGGAAATTTTAAGAGGAGCATCTGCTGCTGCTCTTTGGGGTTCTAGAGCTGCAAACGGTGTTATTGTTATTACCACTAAAAAAGGAAAGGCTAACGGAACGGGAAAAACTTTTTCTGTTGATGTTTCTACTTCTGTTTCATTTGACAGAATCAATAAAAAAATTGACTTAAATGAAACTTACGGAAGAGGGTTTTTAGGACAAGCTGCTGGTGGATCAAGCAATTCAGCTTTCTCTTGGGGAGATAAAATCTCTGATAGACAAGGTGGAACAGATGCTTACATCACAGACCCAAACGATCCTAACTATAGAGGTTATTACACAAATACAGATGGAGAGCGTTATTACAATTACGCAGGCGGTACTACTGCTGATGTTCACGGAGGAAAGAATTCGAAAGAAACGTACGATCCTTATGAAACGTTATTCCAAACAGGCATAATGCATGAGACCAATGTTGGTGTTAGAGCTGCAGATGCTAATGGAAATATCTTTTTCTCGCTTTCTGATATGAAGCAAAATGGAATCGCAAGAGAAAATTCAGATTATAGAAGAAATACAGCTCGTTTAAACGTTACTCGTTACTTAGGAGACAAGGTGACAGCAAACATGAATTTGGGTTATACGAGAACGCATTCAAATAGAGTTCAGATGGGTTCTAACTTGAGTGGTCTGTTTTTAGGAGGACTAAGATCAGCAGCTGATTTTAAGGATTCTGATTATACAGGAACGTATACAGATGCAAATGGAAATACAACTCAAGATGTTCACAGAGCATTTAGAAATCCACTAGGAGCAAATGCCAATTCAATTTATGATAATCCAATGTGGATGATGAATAACATTTTAAGTGAATCTACCAACAACCGTGTTATTGGGAAGTTAGAGGTTACGTATGACATCACAGACGACATGAGTTTTATTGCGCGTTCAGGAATTGATACCTACACGGATGAAAGAGAGGATTATTTCCCAACTAGATCTTCAGGATCTAATAACGGTGGTCGATTCACAAAAGAAACGATTACAAGAACTCAGTTTAACACGGATTTTATTTTAAAGAAAAACTTTAAAATAAATGAAAACATTAGTGGTTCTGCGTTATTGGGAATGAACATCAATGACAGAATCTTAGATGATCACGGTGGGACAACTAGAAGTTTCACTAACCCGGATGCACCTTCAAACTTAACAAACGCTAGTCCTGCAAATACAGAACTATTTGACTTTATGGAGCAAGAAAGAACAAGAGGTTATTACACTTCTATTGACTTAGCTATATACGATCAGTTATTTGTTAACCTTACTGCTCGTAGAGATCAGTTATCGACACTTCCTACAGATGCCAATTCAGTATTTTATCCAGCAGCAAATGTTGCTTGGCAGTTTACTAAGTTGATGGATGATAATAACATCTTAAGCTTTGGTAAATTAAGAGTTGGTTACGGTCAAGTAGGTAGAGGACCAGGTGCTTATTCTCTTCAAAGAACTTATTTCGCTCCTTCTGCTGCCAACACAGGTTGGGGAGAAGGCTGGGGTCCAGGGTTGAATCCAGGAACTTACGGTGGAGGTTTCGCACTTTCATCAGTTGCAACAAACCCTGAATTGAAGGCAGAGATAAAAACTGAATTCGAAATAGGAGCTGACTTGAGATTTTTGAATGATCGTTTTTATGCAAATTTCACGTACTACCAAAATGAAGTAAAAGACTTGTTAATTCAAGTTGATGTTCCTTCATCTTCAGGTGCACTTTCAAAGTTTGAAAATGCTGCAACCTTAGAAAACAAAGGAATTGAATTAGAAGTTGGTGGTCTTGTAATGGAGAAAGGTGATTTCACATGGAATGCTTACGCTAATTACACAAGAAACCGAAACGAAGTAACCGACATGTCAGGTGTTGAGTCTATTTTATTGTCCGGTTTTGCAGGCACATCATCTAGAGCTGTTCTTGGACAACCAGTAGGTACTTTGTGGGGTGGCAAATGGGATAGAGATGCTAGTGGAAATCAAATACTAGATGTTAACGGCTTTCCTACCATGGCTGCTGAGCCAGGTGTTATTGGAGATCCAAATCCAAACTTTAGAGTCGGTATTGGTTCAGACTTTAGTTATAAAAAATGGAATTTAGGTATCCTATTTGATATGAGTATTGGCGGTGATATGTGGAACGGTACAAAAGGTGCACTTACGTATTTTGGAAGAACCGGAGAAACAGCTGTTGAGACTGTATTAAGTGCAGATCAAGCGAACAACTTAGTGCTTTATGATGGTACAACTGTAGCTTCAAATTATGGTTACTTACAAAATTCTGATGGAACCTACACGATTAGAGGTAAAGTTGAAAATTTTGGTGGTGGAGATGTTTTTCTTGACGAATCATACTACTGGTCAGGTCCAGGTTCTGGGTTTACAGGAGCAGATGAGCAATTTGTAGAAGATGCATCTTGGTCGAGGTTAAGAGAAGTATCATTAAGTTATGATTTAACTTCTGATAAGCTTAGAGAAATAGCTAAGATACATGCTGCAAAAATTACGTTCACAGGTAGAAACTTACTGTTATTCACTGATTACACAGGGAATGATCCTGATCAAAACTTAAATGGTTCAGGAAACAACGGGTTTGGATTAGATTACTTCCAAAACCCTTCTACTAGAACGTTTCAATTTACATTAAACCTTACGTTTTAATGATTACTAATTTAAAAAGAACTAAAATGAAAACAAATAAATATTTAGTATTAGGACTTTCTGCACTTGCGCTATCATTTGCTTCTTGCGAAGATTACTTAGACGTAAATGACAATCCTAATCAAGCCCTTACAGCTCCTACGGGAAATGTAATGACTTCAGCAATGGTTTCCGTAATGGTGGGTCATTCAGGAGAAGATGCTCGATTAGCTGGCATATGGACTCAGCAATTTTCAGGAGTTGACAGACAGTATGCTGCATTTGATGTATACAACGTTACTGCTGCAGATTTTGATTGGGGAAAATACTACTATGGTATCATAGAACAATCGAAAATTGTAATACAACAATCCGCTGCAACAGGAAATAGTTTGAATCAAGGAATCGCTAAGGTTATGCAAGCGCACTCATACGGTATGATGGCTTCTATATATGGCGATATCCCATTCTCAGAGGCAAATCAATTTCCAGATATTGAGAATCCTAAATTTGACGGTCAAGTTTCGGTGTACAGCAATGTTCAAGGTCTTTTAGACGATGCAATTACAAACTTGCAGAACAGTACTGGTCTTATTGCAAGCGTTGATTTATTTTACGGTGGAGACGCTGCAAAATGGACAAAGTTAGCATATTCACTTAAAGCTAGATTTTACATGCATACAAAGGAGTATCCTTTGGCGTTGACAGCTGCAGGTAGTGGAATTCAAGACGTTGCAGATAATTGGATGACATCGCATGGTGATGCATCTAACTCTTCTTACAATGGAAACTACAATCTATATTATTCATTTATTCAGGCAGATAGAGAAGGTTACATGGTAGCTCAGGGAGCATACCTTCCTTCAATTCTTGACGCAACAGATGCGAATTATAGAGGTAATAGCAAAACTGATGAGACGGCTAGATACAATGATCTATACCTTGATGAAGCTGGTACACTTGTACTAAACTACACTGGTATGTGGACAGCAACATCTCCATTTCCTTTGGCTACGGCAAAAGAAACGCATTTGATTATGGCAGAAGTTAATGCTCGTAATAATGCAGATCAAACTGCTTTGGACGACTTAAATGCTGCTAGAACAATTTTGAGAGCTGACTATGCAACTGGAACGTATGACGATTATTTGTTGTTGGATTTTGCTCCAACAACAGGTCTTGCTGACGAAGGTAAAGGTTCAATTAATGCGAATCTACTTTACGAAATTGTGCAGGAAAAATATGCATCTCTAGTAGGTCAAATGGAAGCTTTTAACGACGTTAGAAGAACCGATAATTTAATTGGTTTGACTGCAAAAGGTACAAATGGAATGCCACAGCGTTACATTTATCCAACAGATGAGTTAAATTCAAACTCAAGCGCTCCTGCAGCAGTAGGCATATTTACTAAAACAGCTGTGAATAACTAAACGTTATTCTTTATTAAAGAAGAGCCTTGCAATCGTTGATTGCAAGGCTCTTTTGTTTTAACTCAATTACTAAGAGTCCCAGCTCAAAACTATTCTAGTAAAGCGATTGATTCGCCTTGGCACTATTCGTACTTTTCAAGCATGGTTCAGGTAGAAAACGTCCTCCTTTCAGAAGAGTTGTTTACAGCTCATTTTGTGTGTGATTTAGCAGCTTGTAAAGGGGCATGTTGCATTGAAGGAGACTCAGGAGCTCCAGTTGAAATGGAGGAAATTGACAAAATGGAAGAAAATTTGGAGGCTATACTCCCTTTTTTAACTCCAGAAGGAAGAGCTTCAATTAAAGAGTTAGGTGTTTTTACGGTAGACACGGATGGCGATTATGTAACGACCCTAAATGACGGTAAGGAATGCTCCTTTACCACCTACGACAGCAATGGGACCGCAAAGTGTGGCATTGAAGATTCGTTTAGAGCCGGAAAATCCTCCTTCAAAAAGCCTGTCTCTTGTCACCTTTACCCTATTCGAGTTCAACAGTTGCATGAAATGGAAGCCCTGAACTACGACAAGATAGATATTTGTAAACCAGCATGTGAATGCGGTTCAAAGCTTAATGTGAAAGTGTATCAATTCCTAAAGGAACCCCTAGTAAATAAATACGGGGAAGACTGGTTTGCACAGTTGGTGGAAGTAGACAAGCTTTTAGCTAAAAAATAAATTGCAATCGTAAAGGAATTACGAGTTTTGAATTACAAAACGTCCAATTTTAGACTACTTAGTGGAATCAAAGTAGGTAAAATTGGACGTTTAACTTTTAGTAATTCTTAATTCCCGGACTTGTAATTGAGGTATCTATTTGGCAAACCTCAACTGAATTCGATACACCAAATAATTCATTACCGGAACAATAACCAACGTAAGGAAGGTTGCAAAACTCAATCCAAAAATCACGGTCCAAGCTAATGGCCCCCAGAAAATAACGTTATCTCCTCCAATAAAAATCTTTGGATCAAATTCACTAAAAAGGGAGAAGAAGTCAATGTTAAAACCAATCGCCAATGGAATTAGTCCGAGAACTGTAGTTATAGCTGTCAAAATCACCGGTCGAAGCCTTGCTTTTCCACCAATCACTATCGCTTCCATGGTATCTTCTCGAGACAGTAGTTGCTTTTTACCCAGCCCCAGTTCGTATTTGCGCTTCTGCATCAAAAGATCAGTGTAATCCAGCAACACTACTCCATTGTTCACTACAATTCCTGCCAAGGATATAATTCCCATCATTGTCATCATAATTACAAAGTTCCAACCCGTAATTACTAACCCTAAGAAAACCCCAATAAAACTCAAGAAAATAGCGACCATAATAATAGCGGGCTTTATAACCGAGCTGAATTGGAAGATTAAAATTAAAAAAATCAGAAACAAGCCGGTTATCAACGCACTTACCAAGAACATCATTTGCTTTTCTTGCTCCTCCATTTCCCCGGTAAAAGCAAACTCCGTCCCCTCTGGCATATCAAAATTTTTCAATTTCTCTTTCAAAATACCTACAACTTCATTTGGGTTAGCACCAGGAACAACTCCTGAATAAACCAACACAACCCGCTCCAAATCTATGTGCTTAATCGCGCTATAGCCGGAGGTGTTTTTTTGTTTAGCCACTGCACTTAGAGGAACTTCTTTAATTTGGCCTGAAGCAGGATCTCTAAAAATTATGTTTTGATTAAATAAGGCATTTACATTGTATCGAATGTCTTTGTTAAATCGAACATAAATATCATAATCTTCTCCTTCCTGCTTATAAACTCCAGCCTTTGTTCCAAAAATTGAATTTCTAAGTTGGTTTCCAACTTGACTTGCAGATATTCCCAACTCGCCAGCTTTTTTACGATCTACCTCTACTTCAATAGACGGTTTACTTCGATTGACATCAATTTTCAACTCATCAATTCCAGCCACATTTTGTGCATTTATAAAATCACGAACTTCCTCAGCTGCCTCAATCAAAAGAGCATAGTCCTGACCACTAATCTCAATGTTGATAGGATACCCTGCAGGTGGTCCTGCAGCATCTTTCTCTACTGAAATTTTAACTCCCGGATAAACTCCTTTTAAGGCTTCTTGAACTTTTAAACGTAATTTCTCACTACTCGCTCCTCTCCTAAACTTAAACTCTCTCATAGAAGCGGTTACCTTTCCTCTGTGTGGCATATCGGCAGAAGAACCACCATCAGTTTGAGGGTTGCCTGCGCCAGAACCTACAACAGAAATAGACGACTCAACTAAAAAGTTTTCATTATCCTCTCCAATGTACACCTCATCATTCAATACTGAATTAATGCGCTTTTCTATGTCTTTGGTAATGGTATTCGTTCTATCAATTGCCGTTCCTTCAGGATATTCTATGTACGTAATAATTTGCTTTGGCTGGTTGTCTGGAAAAAACTCAACTTTGGTTCTCCCTGAATCTAATGACCCATAAAACAAGAACAACGAAACAAAAAGCATCACGAACGTTCCAAATAAAAAGTAATAGGCATTTCTCTTTCTCAACGCCATTCGCAAAAATCCTTCGTACCAATTCTCAAAACCAACTAAGGTTCGGTTTTGGAATTTTTCGGACCAACCCTTAATGAAGTACCGGTACATCCACATCATAAATGCAGTAAAAATCATTACTGACCCTAACCCTCTGTATGCTCCCCCAACTAATAAGATAAACGTTCCTAATACCACTAGAATGATGGTGTTCCGTATCAATGCTTTTTTGGGAGTGCCCTTGTCCTCAACAGTCATAAAACTAGAAACCAACATGGAGTTAAAAAAGTAGGCTACAAATAATGAAGAACCCAAAACAATAGATAAGGTAATTGGGAAGTACTTCATGAACTGTCCCATAATTCCCGGCCACAAACCAAGCGGAACAAATGCCGCAACAGTAGTTAGTGTAGAAACCATAATCGGTATTGCTATTTCTCCAATCCCTTTCTTAGCCGCTTCAGTTCGCGACATCCCCTGACTCATTAAACGATATACGTTTTCAACCACCACAATTCCATTATCTACCAGCATTCCCAATCCCATAATCATGGCAAAAAGAATCATGGTGTTCATCGTGTAACCCAATAACTCAATAATAAAAAAAGAAATCACCATCGACATAGGAATAGCAAACCCAACAAATAAAGCGTTCTTAAATCCTAGGAAGAACATCAAGACGGTAACTACCAGTATAATTCCAAAAATGATATTGTTCACTAAATCATCTACTTGGTTAATTGTTAGTTCAGATTGATCATTCGCTGAAGTCACCGTTACATCAGGTGGTAAGAAATTATCTCGTGCATTTTGGACAATTACATTGGCTTGCTCAATGGCATCTACCATGTTTTTTCCTGCTCGCTTTTTTACGTCAAGCATAACCACTTGATTTCCCCAAGACCTTGCAAAGGTTGTTGTCTCTTTGTCCTTAAACTTAACCTCTGCAACATCTTTCAAGTAAATGGCTGAACCTTTTTCAGATTTTACCACAAAACTTTCCAAGTCAACTGGATCTTGAATTTCACCCAAAATCCGTATAGTTCTTCGCTGCCCACTGTTGATTAAGTTCCCTGCCGACATGGTTACATTTCCGCTAGAAATAGCACTCGAGATATCTTGAAAGCTCACTTTTGCAGCCATCATTTTATAAACATCAACCGCTACTTCAACTTCCTTTTCTTGCGCACCTCGAATGTCGACTTGCTTAATTTCTGGAATAGTTTCAATCCTATCTTCCAAATACTCAGCAAATTCCTTCAGCTTTTCCACAGGATAGTCACCTGTAATGTTATAGTTTACAATAGCAATCTCCTCTGAGAAGTTCAAATCAAAAACGTTTGGTTCAACCTTAGCTCCATTAAAGGTTGGCCAATCTGCACCAGATTTCACTCCATCAACTTTGTCCTTTACCTTCACTTTTGCATCTTCAACCGTAATGTCTTCGTCAAACTCCACGGTAATAATACCGTAATCTTCTTGAGAAGTCGATAAGATTTCGATGACATTGGAAACATTGTTCAACTCATCTTCCAAAGGATCAACAATCAATCTTTCAATATCTTCGGCCGTGTTGCCCGGATAAGGGGTGCTGATGTAAATTTTTGTTTCCTTTATTTCAGGGAAGTTTTCTCTCGGCAAGTTGAAATAAGACGTTAAGCCTAAGAGGAAAAAGATAGCCATCATAACATAAATAACTGTCGGGTTATCTATTGCCCATGAAGACAGTCCAAATTCCTTTTCTACTGATTTTTTCTTTTTTGACATGCTGTGTCTTATTTGATAATTTCTACTTCCTGGTTTTCTTTTACTGTTCTTGCTCCATCCTGAACAACAGCATCATTAAAAGCTAAGCCCTTCAATACTTCAATGTAATCCCCTTGCTTTACACCCGTTTCAATAATAGCTTTTTGCACAACAGTTGTTTTTCCTCCATTTGTCGTTGCACGATATACATATTGCTTTCCCTCTGAATTTTCAGATATTATACTTTGCGGGATTAAAATAGCTTTCTCGTTTCTGTAATCATTAATCATCAACTTTGCAGTTAAATTGGGTTTGATTACTCCGTCTTTGTTTGAGATAAGTACTTCCACCCTAAACGTTCTATTCGCAGGGTTAATGTAGTTAGAAACTTTATCAATTGTCGCTTCAATCATCGTATCCAAAACTGGCAAATCGACTTTAACCGTCCTCCCTTTCTTAATTGTTGCCAAGTATTTTTCAGGGACATCCGCTTTTATAAACATGTTTGAAAGGTTTACAATTCTGAACAATGGAGTTGCTCCTGGAGAAACAATTTGTCCCTCATCGGCTATTGTTTCATCAATAATCCCTGTAAAAGGAGCGGTAACTTCTGCTTTGCCAACTTGTTCTTTCATTTGCTTAACCATTTGAGCATCTGCCATATATTGTGTTTCAGCAGCTAGGAATTCAATTTCTGAACCTATTTTCTGTTCCCACAAACGCTTTCTTCTTTCGTACGTCGTTTTTGAAAGCGCCGCCTTTTGTTCTACTTGAGCCAATTGCATTCTCAATCCTCCATCATCGATAAAAGCTACGGTTTGACCTTTTGTCACCCTGTCCCCCATTCCTACGGTAAATCTTAAAAGCGTTCCAGAAAACTCAGGATACACCACAATGTTTTGATCCGTTTCAACGCTACCTTGCAGCTCAACAAAATGACTAAAATTTTGACTTTCTATTTTGTACAGACTCACTAACGGTAGTTTCTTGGTAGAATCTTTTGAAGCTATGTATGTCTCAATTTGCGTTATTTGAGCTTGGTGCTCACGCAAAACTGCAGACAATTCAGTTTTCTTAGCTTGTAAAGCATTCATGTCTCCTTTTTCGATTAACACATCAACCGATTTATTCCCGCCAGCCCCACAGGCAGCTAAAAATACAAGGCTAGCTATTGCTACTAAATTTTTCATCTTTTATTTGTTTTCTTATTTGCTCGTTTATTGATTGAGTGCTTTGTCCAAATTTGATTTGGCTTGGATAAGTTGAACAGCCGCTTGAATAAAATTTCCTTGGCTTTCTAGCAGTTGATTGTTGGTTTGAGTTAATTCTAAACTCGAGCTAATCCCTTCTTCGTACTTGATTTTTGTTTTGTTATAAATGCGTTGAGCCAAATGCAAATTTCCTTCAGTTGTTTTGTATTGTGACCGGGCAAACGTGTATTGCGATTTGCTATTCTGTGCATTAATAGTAAGCTGCTGTTCTACTTGCCTTTTTGCAACTACAATTTTTTCTACATTCAATTGCGCTTGCTGAATTCTTGTCATTCTTCCAAATCCCGAAAATAATGGAATGTTCAAATTTAAGCCGACGAGCTGTCCGTTGTAAAAGCGCTTGCTGTCAAAGAAGTCAAATTCATTAGAGAATGCATTAGTGGATAAATTATAGAATGCCGAAAGACTTGGCAATGCTGTTGATTTTTGTTGCTTCAACAGTAAGGAGCTCGCTTTTTCTTGTGTATTAATAATTTGATAATCAATGTGAGAAGATACATCGAATACTTTGGTTAAGTATTCTTCAGAAGAAGACAAACTTGTTACCGTTTGCAAGTCGTCCGATAAACGTAAGGTTGAAGCGATATCCATTCCCAAGATAAATTTTAGTTGGTTATTCACCACCCCAACAGACCGAACAGCTTGTTCTTTAGCATTTTTTACGGTTGCTAAGGTTAAGTCTATTTGATCTTTGTCTTGCTCTTCTGCAAATCCGTTTTTGTACAATTCTCCAATTTCAAAAGCACTTTGCTCTGCACTTTCGACATTCCCTTTTAGAATTTCTACGTTCTTCACGGCAACTAGCGCATTTCCATACGCCACTGTAACCATGTTCCTCACTTCAATAGTTGTTTTCTTTTTGTCGTTCTTCGAAATTTGCAAATAAGTTTTGGCCGCTTGTAAACCAACGATGTAAGACCCACTAAAAATCAACTGTTCTGCCCTTAAATTCAACCCCATTTGCCGTTCAGTCCCTAAAAACACTTCCTGGAACTCCCCTTCTGGTCCTCCAAAAGCAGATGCTGGAATTAAGGACAATGGAGTTTGAACATATTGCTGGTAACTCCCACTGGCATTTATCTGTGGCAAGCCAGTTCCTATAGTTTCCAACACTTTTTTATCTGCTATTTGAACGTCTTTTCCGGCATTAATACTCTTATAGCTATTGCTTATAGCATAACTTTGAGCCTCTTGTAAGCTAAATTCAAAACTTTCAGCCTGCGCTAATACTACCGAAGAAAATCCCACGACCAGAAACAGTAACACAATCAGGTTTGGTTTTATATTATACATTGTCTTGATTAAATTTTTGAGTTAAATATTCTCTTCCTTTAGAACTTGCTATTCCACCAATGTGGTACCGCATCATTTCTCCATGGATTTCATGCGCATTGATATCTTTTGCAGGAGTATTTTCTGGATTCATAATAGCTGACATCATAGAAAGGTATAACTCCGTAACGATGGTAGCGTTCATATTTGTGCGATAAAATCCTTCCTTTATCCCATTTTCTAAATTTGCATGAATTGATTTTCGTACAAATTCATCTTTATGCCTAACTAAAATTTGAAATGCCTCTGGGTGATATTTCCGCAGGTCAAATAAAACCGAAGGATGCATTTGTTTCATTTGATTGCTGACCTCTTTTGTCATTACCATGATTTCATCGATAGCATTGTCACATTTGCTAACGGTTTCTTCCATGCTACACTGCTCGCAATCAATGTGAAATTCCATCATTTTTTTTACCAAGTCTTTCTTGTTGTCAACAAATTGATACAGTGTTTTCTTCGAAATACCAAGCTGTCGCGCAACTTCGTCCATCGTCATACTTTTTATGCCGTACCGCATAAAAAGGTGTATCACCTTTTCGAATAGTTGTTTTTCTTCCATAATTGAGAGCCCAAAAGTAAAAACAATTGTTCGATTGGAAACGTTTTTTGTGTTTTTTGTTTCCAACGACTAAGTGTTACGCCGTTAACAGTTTATTCATGGTTTATTTAGGCAGCTTTTTAGCTTATTTCATACCCACGCGAACAGTGCTCATGAGAAACTAAAATAAGCTATACAATAATTCTCAAAGTGTTTCAAAGCCTCACGGATTTTTTCACCAATGAGCTTAATAAATCTCATCGAGGCAGAGCCGTCGGGTATTCAACGGAATTATTTTTTTATAAAACCCTACCGTTTTTACCCCGAAGTAGAACCTCGGAGAATTCTTTCCATTAAAATGTTCCGAACGTCAAATTATTAATAAAAATAGTTTTTTACCGAATAAGGAGATAATTATGAGCTAATCTATTTTATAATTAAATGATTAGCTACTTATTACTTATGTTGTGAGCAATACTAAATAATATAAACTTTAAATTAAAATCATATGAAAACTCAAATTACAGCATTAATATTTTGAGTTATTTTATTATTTTCACAAGGTTTCGAAAAGGAAAACTTGGAAATATCCGAGCAAACTCCAGAAACAACTCAAGCTGCAAAAAGTACTAATACAAACCATAAAAGTTCTTATATACTTGGTTCTGGCGACAATCCTTTTAACGAACTAGGTGTTCTTCCTAATCAAATTTTGGATGATCTAAGAGAAACATATTATCCAAAGATGCAACGTTCGGAAGTTTATGCAATTGTTGCGAACTATGTTGAAAATGATTTAGGCCATAGTGGTATAATTGAAACTATGGAGAACGAAAGATTCGATACAGATGTAATTAGCTACATTTCAAATTTTTATACGGAAGTAGATAGTTTATTTTCTAATGGCTTGATAAATATCACTCAGAAGTCCCATTTTATGAGTTATTAGATGTTTGTATGGCAATTCAGTGCACAAGCTGTAATTTAAATCAGTCTGTAACAATCGCAATAGGAGAGATAAAACTTATTGAGGAAGATATATTAGTGGATAATAGTACAACTAACGATGAAAAAGATTTATTGCTTAGACATATTGCTTTCACTAAATACAGTTTGGACTTTCGGGCACTAGAGGCACAAAGAGCTTCAACAAATTATTCTATTGCTTTACTTAGCAATGGAGGTACTGGTGACGATTTCTTGCTTGGTCTACCGTGGCATGCAAAAGATGCTGCTGGTGCGACTACTATGCTAACAAAGGGTGGACCTCTTTTTGTTATGGGTGGCCCAGCAGCAGTAGCAGGTGGCACGCTATTAGCAGGCGTTTTTTCTTCTATGCTTTAGCAGCCATCGCTCCTGTTTTGCTAGGTTTAATCTATAAGAACGCTTAAAATTTTTAACCTATGATACATCTCTATAGATTTCCTCAGTTAGCTTATTCCATTCGCAACTATAAATTTTATGATGACAAGTGAGAGTTATTAAGCTATGCAACATCAGACTCAGAGGTAATTATTAAGGGCGATGTTAAAAAATTAACAGTTAAGGTTGATTACTTGAGTGGATCTTTTGAAGTAAATGAAAAGGAAGATATTTATTTAATTTGTTATTATTCGCCGAATTCATTTTGGAGTGCATTCGTCCCAAATAGGTTTAATAGTTATTTCCGATTTGAAGCACTTACAAGAGAACAGTATTTCGAAGTAAAGCAAACGAAAAAGTTTGGTCTATTAAAAACACCCGAGGTGTCTGAGCAAACAGCTAGAGCATCTCGAATAATGTCACTTCTATTTATTGTGCTTGGAGTTGTTGCTTTTTACTTCACAGATTTTAAAATGAAAGGCGCTGGAGGTTACGAATTAACAAGGCTATTGTCTTTGGTTTTACTAGTCACTGGGACAATTGGAGTAATTTGGAATTATAACAAGTTTGCCAACTTTTACGCACAAGCTATTGGTCTTATTATAATCTCACTTTTTTTATGTTCGACATTTTTGGAGCTTTCAATTTTAACAGTCCTTTCTCTATTCCAATAGTATGGGCTTTAATTATCGGCTTATTGTTCTTTTTATTTAATCGGAAAGTAGCAAATTGAACCATGCTATCTAAAAAACCCAAAATGGATTCATCAAAATTGTTGAATTTTAAAAAAGGCTTAGGGGTAATATTAACTATGATTACCTCTTAAACTTTAGAAGATGGTGGTTAAGAAAAAAGGGATTCGAGAGAGGTCCTCTTTTTGATTTTACAGGCTTGAACCGTTAATATGAAGAAATAAAAAAAATTCCTAATATAACTTGCAGTTGGGTATTTTGACTTACTTAAAGGTGTCCACTATAAGTCCCTAACCCTCTCAAGTATGAACTGTTGAGAGATGCTTTAAAAATGTAATACATTGCTTCATACAAAAAAACTGAAAAATAAAATCTACGGGTCTGCCATAACTTTTCCGAAATTGGAAACTTGGGAAAAGTTAAAACCCTCTCAGAACTTCAAAAAAGTAAAGTATATTGGGTCTGCCATAGCATTTCCAAAGTTTAACTTTGGAAACGTTTACTTCTGCAGTTGGTGCAGCTCTACTAGACTTTATTTCTTATCCTCTCCAACGTCTCACAAGGTACTTGATTGTAAATTATTAATGTCTTATAGTTACGCACTAGCGTTGTTGAAAGCTATTTTTCTATGATTAATCCCAGCTTTTCTAAAAATCCCTTCAAACTAATAACCGTAGTATTCTCTGTCATTTTATACTCATCTGAACTTGGAGTAAGAATGAGCCGCTTTTCAACATTAAAATCATCGCTCAAATTGGAAAATCCCCTTGGTACTTTTGGAGCGTTGGTTAACTTTATCTCTATGCTCACAATCGGCTTATTCGTCTGCACTAGTAGCAAGTCAATTTCTGCGTTGTTAGACGAATTGGCAAAATAGGATTCTATGCCAATGGGTAACGCATTTTTAATTTGACCGATAACATATCCTTCCCATGAGAATCCGACTACAGGGTGCGAAAATAAATTCTCTACAGAAGTAATTTGTTGTAAAGTATGTAAAATTCCACTATCGGTTATTTACACCTTTGGCGATTTCACCATTCTTTTCTTCGCATTCAACCGCCACGGTTGAAGGCTTTCAATTAAAAAGGCATTTTCTAAGAAATTTTTAGTCTTATTGTTTAGGTCTAAACTTTTACCCAAATTATTTGCATTCCACAATTGGCCTTGCAAATTTGCCAGCATGGTTAAAAACCGATAGGTAAATTGAGCATTTGCAGGAAAACCCAATTGAAGCAAATCCCTCTCAGTGACTGTTTGTATAAAATCGGCTCCCCATCTATTACTTTGCGGAAGTTTTGAAAGTCCCGAATTTGGAAACCCACCTTTTAACCAATGCTCTTGCTGAGTTGCTACTTCATTAATCTCAGATAGCTGTAACGGTGGTAAATTAAGATACCTAATTTTACCAGCCAAAGATTCGCCACTTTGATTCAACAATTGTGGACTAGCAGAACCAAGTATAATAAATTTTCCAGGCTTTCTATCGTCATCAATTAACGATCTTAAAAGCGGAAATAATTCAGGTTTTACTTGAATTTCATCCAGAATAAAACAAGTTTCATTCTGAGAGGTTAAAAACAACTCTGCATCTTTAATTTTATTCAAATCAGAAGGACGTTCCAAGTCTAAATAAATATATTCATTGGGCCAGTAATCAAGCAACTGCTTAGCTAAAGTTGTTTTACCAATTTGCCGTAAACCAATAATACCAATAGCAGGCATTTCCTCGCAAGCTTCTAACAATTCTTCAAATTTATTTCTATTAACCATGTAATTTAACACCTACAATCCCAATATTCATGGTTAAAATAATTAGGAACAAAACCAACTATATTAAACCAATTTGTTAAAAATAAATGTAGTAACCTAAGAAGTACAAGCAAGGCTCACCTATTGACTTCGTTCAGCTTTCAAAAACTTAACCCATCACAATAAATAGTATTCTTCCGACCAAAATAAATTGGCATACAACAATTCGAATAAAATCTAAAAATCGTTTCTTTGTACTTCACTTTTTGAAAAGCACATTGTCATGAAACGATCAGAAGTAAAGCACTTATTAACAGAGGGTAAAGTCGGAACAGAAGTTCTAATAAAAGCTTGGGTTCGCACCAAACGAGGCAGCAAAAATGTAAGCTTTATCGCTCTGAATGATGGCAGTACCATCAACAACATTCAGGTGGTGGTCAACATGGAAAAAGCCGATGAAACGGTGCTAAATAAAATTAATACCGGCGCCTGTATAGCGGTAAAAGGAACGTTAGTTGAATCTCAAGGTAGTGGACAAAAAATTGAAATTGAGGCCATTGAAGTAGAAGTTTTGGGCGAAGCCAATCCAGATGAATACCCCCTTCAACCCAAAAAGCACAGCCTAGAGTTCTTACGAGAAATTGCTCATTTACGGTTTAGAACAAGTACGTTTTCAGCGGTAACAAGAATTCGACATGCTATGATTTTCGGAATTCATGAATTTTTTAACAACAAAGGGTTTTACAACATTCACACCCCGATCATCACCGGGTCTGATGCCGAAGGAGCGGGAGAAACCTTTAAGGTTACCAACTTCGAATTAAATGACATTCCTAAGACCGAAGAAGGAGAAGTTGACTTTAAAAGCGATTTTTTTGGCAAAGAAACCAACTTGACTGTATCCGGTCAATTAGAAGCGGAGTTAGCTGCTATGGCCATGGGAAAAGTGTTCACTTTTGGTCCTACATTTAGAGCAGAAAACTCAAATACGACGCGACACTTGGCCGAGTTTTGGATGATTGAACCCGAAGTCGCATTCGCAGATCTAGAGGAAAATATGGATTTAGGGGAAGATCTATTGAAGTATTTAATCAACTATTCTTTAGCGAATTGCGCCGATGATTTAGCTTTTTTAGATGCAAGATTGGTAGAAGAGGAAAAGAACAAAAAAGCAGAAGACCGCTCTCCAATGGCACTCATTGAAAAATTAAAATTTATTGCCGAAAATGATTTTGAGAGAGTTACGTACACAGAAGCCATCCATATTTTACGAAATTCAAAACCAAATAAAAAGAAAAAATTCAACTATATAATTGATGGTTGGGGAGCGGATTTACAATCTGAACACGAGCGTTTCTTGGTAGAAAAACATTTCAAAAAGCCAGTAATTCTTTACGATTATCCAAAAGATATCAAAGCGTTTTACATGCGTCAGAACGACGACGATAAAACGGTAAGAGCCATGGATATTTTATTTCCAGGAATTGGAGAAATTGTCGGTGGTTCACAGCGGGAGGAGCGCATGGAAAAATTAACCCAACGCATGAAGGAAATGAATGTTCCTGAGGATGAATTGTGGTGGTACTTGGACTCCAGGAAATTTGGAACAGCTCCACACTCCGGGTTTGGTTTAGGTTTCGAAAGGTTGGTTCTTTTTGTAACAGGAATGGGGAACATAAGAGACGTAATTCCGTTCCCAAGAACACCAAAAAACGCTGAATTTTAATGCTTTGATTTTGTAAAACCGGAAATTCTAGCCGAGCATTCCAACACCAGGTACTCGGAGCTTGGAATAACGAATACGCTTCCACTTTACATTCCGATTTAACCTCGTTTCAACAATACTTTAAAAGCTTGGTAAATGTTCAGCTTACCATGGTAACGGGCGAGGGTTACTTTTTGGATGGCATTTTGAATTTGACCGAAAAAATGACAAGTAATTTGGAATTATTGTTCCCAAAATCTTCAAAATAAAGGACTGGGAAAACCGCTTCTCGCCAAATCAACAAACAACCAACTTTTAGCTTAGGCGGTTGACTCAAACGAATACCAGAAAAAAGACGGAAGTACTTATCGTTCTCCTCTAGGTTTTTATCTTGAGAGTTGGTTTTCTATAGAACCTACTTGCCGGGATTTAGAGAAAATAAAAGCAGTTAAAACTTCTTGGCACAAATAATGGTTAGCAGCGTTTATACTAGAGCAAAAAGGTTAAATTTAAAGTCGAATACGAAGCTATGTTAAAACAATCTCTTCAACAAAAGCTGTTACAAAAGCTATCGCCTCAGCAAATTCAGTTAATGAAGTTGTTGCAGTTGCCTACTGTTGCGCTTGAGCAAAGAGTAAAGGAGGAGTTGGAAGGCAACCCTGCATTAGACGAGGGAGCAGACGACAGAGAGGAAGAGGAAGAAGAGCGATACGAAGAGAGAGATGACGCCAAGGATGAGCATGCAGACATTGATCTTTCCATGTACATGGACAATGACGACACGCCAGACTATAAATACCAAGCTTCAAATCACAGTAAAGATGATGAAGACAGAGACATTCCATTTAGCGGAGGATCTACTTTTCACGAAAGGTTAAGAGAACAAATTAACCTACAAAGTTTAACAGAAAAAGAAGAGGAAATTGCTGACCATTTAATAGGAAGTTTAGACGACTCGGGCTATTTAAGAAGAGACCTTAGCGCAATAGAAGACGACTTAGCGTTCCGAAATAACCTCATGACCAATCGAATGGAGATTGAGAAAGTATTGCATGTTATCCAAGAAATGGATCCCCCAGGAGTTGGAGCACGTAATCTACAAGAATGTTTATTAATCCAAATAAAGAAGAGAATATCTAACTCTTTCGCAAAGCGAATTGCCATTGAAATTTTACAGAACCATTTTGATGAATTCACCAAAAAACACTATTCTAAAATTATAGATAAGCTAGAAATAGAAAACGAAGATTTAAAGGCCGCTATTGATGAAATTTTAAAGTTGAACCCAAAACCGGGAAATTCCATGAATACTTCCGGTAAAACAGTCCAAGTAGTTGTCCCAGATTTTACACTTTCCATTAACGATGGGCAGCTTGAAATTTCACTCAACGGCAGAAATGTACCTCAACTTAGGATTAGCAATCAATACAAGGGTATGATTGAGCATTACCAGAAGTCAAAAGAAAAGTCAAAGTCTGATAAAGAAGCGATGACTTTTGTTAAACAAAAGTTAGATTCCGCAAAGTGGTTTATCGATGCCATTCAGCAGCGGCAAAACACCCTTATGAATACCATGAGTACCATTGCAGAATACCAAAGCAGATATTTCTTAGAAGGGGATGAAACAAAGTTAAAACCAATGATTTTAAAGGACATTGCCGATAAAATCAACATGGATATTTCAACCGTATCGAGAGTTGTCAATAGCAAATATGTTTCTACACCTTACGGAACTTTTCTTCTGAAGTCATTCTTTTCTGAATCCCTTTCTACTGACGATGGGGAAGAAGTTAGTACCCGAGAAGTGAAAAAAATATTACAAGACTTAATTGGTGCCGAGGATAAAAAGAAACCTCTAACCGATGAAAAGCTATCTCAACTATTGAGAGACAAAAAATACAATATTGCAAGAAGAACCGTGGCAAAATATCGTGAGCAATTACACTTGCCGGTTGCTAGATTGAGAAAAGAATTATAGATGACCCTTTTTGCAAAAATTCTCTCGTATCTTTTTCACCCAATCTTTGCCCCACTCTATGGTATTGCGCTGCTTTTTAGTTTGCCCATTTATTTGAATTACAAAATTCAACAGCAGTTTATCAATTTTACATTTTCTGTCGTTTTGTTGAATTTAGTAATAAGTCCTATCTTGGTGTCCCTCTATTTAAAAAGGAAAGGAATTATTCAATCGTTAGAAATGAGCACAACGAAAGAACGGGTCATTCCTTATTTGGTCAGTGCCGTTTTATATTGCGTTACATTTTTCTTATTTCGCCAAATTCAAATGCCAGCACTTTATCTCAAATTTTTCTTGGGTGCATTTTTGGCAGTTGTTATTTTGTTGATTGGTGCTTTGTTTACTCAAAAAATAAGTGCACACTTGGCGGCTTTAGGTGGCATTTGCGGCATGCTTTACAGCATTTCGATGGTAAGCTTTACAGAAACACTGACTTGGTTGCTTTTGGCCATTATAGTTTCAGGCTTTGTTGCTTCTGCCAGAATAATTTTAAAGAGCCATTCAAGTATTGAACTAATTAGCGGATTCTTGCTGGGCTTTGGTATTCAATTAATCCTCTTCTCTTAAATCAGCGGGCCAAAAGCATCTTCAATGTGTTCTATCTCTATTTTTTTGCCTTCAATTAAAACGGAAATAATATCAAACCGGCACTCTAAGTCAATATTTTGCTCTTGAATAAAAGCATCTGCCGCTTTTACAATTCGCTTCTGTTTGGTAATGGTGACAGCTTCTTTCGGGTTTTCAAATTCTAATGAGGTTCTTGTTTTCACCTCAACAATCACAATTTGGTTCCCATACTTTGCAATAATATCAATTTCTGCTTTTTGATAACGCCAATTTTGAGTAACAACATGATACCCTTTTTTTTCTAAGAAACCCTTTGCTAGGGCTTCGCCTTGTTTGCCAATTAAGTTATGTTGTGCCATGAAACGTTATTGAAACATTTCGTTGATCAACTGTCAGTTCAATTTCTCTGTTCATAATTAGTGCTAAATTTTGTTCGATGTGGCCTGAAGGAACCCCAAATATAACGGGAACTTTTAGCTCCTTTAAATTATCCGCAATAATTTCTTTAGCGCTCTTCCCGTATGGGGTAGCGTTGTCATTCATATCGCTCATCCCTCCAACTAAAACACCCAAGCAACCTTTAAATAGTCCTGCTCTTTTCAGGTTCAACATCATCCGGTCAACATGGTATAGGTATTCATCCAAGTCTTCAATAAAAAGAAACTTGCCCTCGCAATTTAACTGTGCGCTTGTTCCGGTTAACGAATATATAATTGATAAGTTCCCCCCAACAATAGGTGCTTTTTGTTCTTTTGGTAAAAAAAGGGAGGCTTCTCCTGCTTTAAAATTCATTGAATACCTTTTTCCAAAGAGTGCTTTATATATCGTTCTGGTACTCTCATTTTCGCCTATCTTTGGAAAGCTAATGGGCATATTAGCGTGCAAGGTTTCGATGCCTAAATTGTGATTGATGTAATTGTGAAGCACTGTAACATCACTATAACCAACAAGCCATTTCGGGTCTTGCTTAAATTTCGAAAAGTCAATTAAATCAATTAACTGAGCCGTTCCGTAACCTCCTCTTGCACAAATTATCGCCTTCGATTCTGAATCATCTAAAGCGGCCTGAAGGTCTATTACTCTTTGCTCCGCTGTTCCCGCAAATTGATGGTGTTTTGCAAATATATTTTTACCAAATTTTACCCTTAGCCCCCAACTTTCAAAAACTTTAATTGCAGGAACTAGTTCCTCTTTTGATATTTTTCGGGCAGTAGAGATAATGGTAATTTCATCTCCTTCTTGAAGTGGTTTAAGTTGCAACATGAAATCAAAGATAATTTATTCACCCTTACTCTTGTTGTTAATTATAAGTTTTTCGTAATCTTGCCTAAGCTTAATAAAGCAGGGCCCTTAGCTCAGTTGGTTAGAGCACCTGACTCATAATCAGGTGGTCGATGGTTCGAGCCCATCAGGGCCCACAAAGTGATAAAATCTCTCAGCCTTTTTTAGGTTGGGAGATTTTTTATTTTATAATAATTTGGGTGAGAGGTTTATACTGAGCGAGGAACGAGACGAAGTGAGCCCATCAGGGCCCACAAAGTGATAAAATCTCTCAGCCTTTTTTAGGTTGGGAGATTTTTTACTTTATAATAATTTGGGTGAGAGGTTTATACTGAGCGAGGAACGAGACGAAGTGAGCCCATCAGGGCCCACAAAGTGATAAAATCTCTCAGCCTTTTTTAGGTTGGGAGATTTGTTATTTTATAATAATTTGGGTGAGAGGTTTATACTGAGCGAGGAACGAGACGAAGTGAGCCCATCAGGGCCCACAAAGTGATAAAATCTCTCAGCCTTTTTTAGGTTGGGAGATTTTTATTTTATAATAATTTGAGCGAGAAGCTTGTACTGAGCGAGGAACGAGACGAAGTGAGCCCATCAGGGCCCACAAAGTGATAAAATCTCTCAGCCTTTTTTAGGTTGGGAGATTTTTTACTTTATAATAATTTGGGTGAGAGGTTTATACTGAGCGAGGAACGAGACGAAGTAAGCCCACCATCCTGATAGCTATTAAAATCGGAACACACAAAATCGAATATTCTTCTCCACCCCCTGTCCTTTTCCTCTTTTCCTAAACAACTGCTTAAAAAAAGAACTTTTTGATATTATTTTATGGAATTCTAAAAAAAGTGACGCAATTTTTATCCTACAGTACGACATTTGCAGGCATAAATTTTTATTGTAATCCTACTTCATGGATCAGAAAGACTTAGAGCAATTTCAAGAAATTGTTTCACTCATTTTAAAGGAAGAAAAAGAGCATCCGGTTGCGAAACCTGTTTCGGTTGAAGAACTTTCCGAGGCGGTTGATTTAAGTTTAAACGATGACCCTATTTCAGACGAAGCTTTTTACAGTTCATTTAAAACGCTCGTTAAAAAGACTCCTAAAACTGCAAGTAACTCCTTTTTCAATCAATTAATTGGAGGCAGAAGAAGCAGAGCGTTATTGGGAGATTTAGTAGCAAGTGTTTTAAACAATAGCATGTATACCTACAAGGTCGCTGGGCCGATGGTTGGTGTTGAAAAAGAAATAATAAACAAACTAAGTGGGCTCTTAGGCTATTCGAAAAACGCAGGTGGAACAATAACTTCTGGGGGCTCAATTAGCAATTTCATGGCCATGGTCTTAGGAAGAGATGCCAAAAGCAATGTTGTTCAGCAAGGGGTGCACCAAAAAATGATTTTGTATACTTCGGCAGCTTCTCATTACTCTATTTCAAAAAACGCCGGTCTTATGGGTATTGGTCGCAAGCAAGTTCGTTCTATTCCCACAAATGAATGGGGTCAAATGAACATGACTCTTCTAGACGATGCCGTTAGTGAAGACATCGAGCACGGCAATGTTCCCTTTTTTGTAAACGTAACCTCTGGCACAACGGTTTTAGGCGCATTCGATACGATAAAAGAAGCTTCAAAAATTTGCAAAAGACACCAACTATGGCTGCATGTTGATGGGGCATACTGCGGTGCTGTTATTTTTAGCGAAAAATACAAGTACTTTTTAAACAGCGTTGAATTGTCAGACTCGTTCAGCTTCAGCGCCCATAAGATGCTCGGAACACCCCTTACTTGCTCTATCTTTGTAACTCAACACAAGCAACAACTGCAGGAGTCATTCTCAAGCGATGCTAGTTATTTATTTCAATCTGAGAAAGATGACTATAATCCTGGAAAATCTTCTATGCAGTGTGGAAGAAGAAATGACGCTCTAAAGTTATGGACACTTTGGAAATCTATCGGAACAAAAGGCCTAGAAAAACTAGTGGACCATCAGTTCGAATTAGCAGACATTGCAAGGAGCTACATTCGTTCTAACAAAGATTACACCTTGTATAGTTTTGACGATTCCATTTCCATTTGCTTCAACTACAAAAACATCCCTGCTAAAGTGCTGAGCAAAGAATTATACATGCATTCGAAACTTATGGTGAGCCATGGTAGCTTCGGAGACCACCATTTTATCAGGTTAGTTACTATAAACTCCGATAATTCAGAAAAAGAAATAATGAACTTTTTCAAAACAATTGAACAATTTGTACAAGAAAATACTTTAATCTTACAAAACTAAACACAGGCTTGTAATTTTTAGCCAAACATCAACATGACTTTAAAAAACATAGAAGGTATCAAGAACATCATTTTCGATCTTGGAAATGTAATTATTGATTTAGATAAGGAAGCTACGAATCAGAACTTTAGATTCCTTTACGGTCCGGATTACGAAGAAGTAATGGCCGATTTAAAAGAACGTAAAATCTTTAAGAAATACGAAACCGGCAGTATTTCTACCCAAACCTTTCTGAACGAGTTAGCAAGCTACGACGACAACATTAGTTTCGATGAGATAAAAAATGCTTGGAATGCCATGTTGTTAGACATCCCAGAGGAAAATTACAAAATTTTAAGCAAGACAAAAGAGAACTATCGTACCTTCTGCTTAAGCAACACCAATAAACTTCACATAGACTATATATACAAGCAATTGAAAGCAAAGAAAGGGCTTTCGAATTTGAACGGTTTTTTTGAAAAAGTTTATCTATCGCATGAAGTTGGGAAACGAAAACCAACCCAAGAAATTTTTCAACTTGTCTTAGACGCAAACAATCTGAAAGTAGAAGAAACTCTTTTCATCGACGACACTAAGAAACATGTAAAGGCTGCTAAAAAACTGGGAATTCAAGTTCTTCACATGGATGAAGACATGAGGCTAAGCGATCTTTTTGATTGATTTTTTTGTGCTCACCAAAAACACGCCTGAAAAGATAAAAACAGCAGCAATTATTTTCTCGTAGCTCAACTCGTCCTTCTGCAGCGCTATTGCCATGATACTTGCAATAAGTGGCTGAGAATAAATATAAATACTAACTACGGAGGGGCTTAATTCTTTTAGCCCAAAAATATTGAACAGGTAGGCCAGAAAGGTAGTACCAACTACCACAAAAGCAACAGCCCACCAAATATTAGTTGTAAAATTTGCCCATTCTATTTGGTGAAATTCAGTCCAGCCAAACGGTAAAACGTAAAGAAATCCAAAAAGGAAGACCCATTTTATAACGGTCATTGGTTTATATTTCTGCATTAGTGGTTTTACTAAAACCAAATAGATGGCATAGGAAGTTGCATTCAAAAACACAAATAGATCTCCAATAAACCCTTCAGAACTCAGCACAGAAGTGCCTTTGAAAAGGATTAATCCGACAGCTCCAGTTAAACCCAAGGTAATGCCTACTATTTTTCTGGAGGTTATTCTTTCTTTTATAACAACAGCAGAAATGATCAAGACCAAAATAGGGTTGCAGGTTAAAATTATTGCGGCATTAATAGGGCTCGTTAAATTTAACCCGTAGAAGAACATCAGCTGATTGGCAGCTACACCGAAAGCACCGCAAACAGCCAACAAGGCTAAATCTTTCCCCACCACTTTTTCTTTCACTGCGAAAAGAGAAAACATCCAAAATAAGACCAACGCACCTGATACTCTGCAAAAAATAAAGCCAAAAGGTTGAATAAACTCAGGCATGACATCCTTGGCGATGGAATAATTTAATCCATAAATAATGTTTGCTCCAAGAATGGCGGCATGCGCCCAAAACTTTTTTCCCAACACTTTATTGTATTTCAGATAGAAAAGCTGCTATTTCCTTTTTTGAATTGCCAATGAATATTTTATCCTTCACAATAAAAACTGGCCGTTTAAGAAAAGTGTACTCTTCTAAAATCCATTTTTTATACGCTTCTTCCCCTAAATTTTGGTCATTCAACCCCAAACTGCGATACTTCATGGCTCTTTTGCTAAATAATGACTCATAACTGCCAGATAGCATTTTCATTTCTTCTATTTGCTCCGTTGTAATTGAGCTAGTTTTAATATCTTGCATTTGAAAAGATTCTGGAGCTTTTATTTGATTCAGTACTTTTTGACAGGTGGAACAGGTAGATAAATAATATGCCTTTTTCATGATGATAATTTGTAGCACAAAAATAAAGGGAATCACGACTCAAATGAGCGAAAATCCAAAAGCATTAAAACTATTTTCTCCACTAAGAATTTGGACCACCATTTTCATTGGCTTGGCAGTTGCTGGTTCTTTAATGTATCGGGAGTACGATCCAAAAAATTTCGAAAACCTAAGCTGGTCATGGACTGCCACTTTTTGGATAGTGGTTGCTGTTTTTATGATTGCACTAAGAGATTTCGCTTATATGCTGCGCATTCGAATTCTAACAGACAATAAAATTTCTTGGCGGAATAGCTTTGATACCATCATGTTGTGGGAGTTTGCATCTGCCATTACCCCCTCAGTTGTGGGAGGATCAGGAGTAGCAATTTACATTGTAAACAAAGAAGGGGTGAGCTTAGGACGAAGCACTGCTGTGGTGTTGTCATCTGCTTTTTTAGACGAGCTTTTTTACATTGTTATGGTTCCCACCCTTGTTGCCATTGTAGGTGTGACAAAATTATTTCCTGAAGGGTTAGACACAGAAATTTTTGGAGTAATTTGGGGAACCAAAGACTTATTTATCCTTGGGTACTGTTTTATTTTATTTTTAACCTCCTTTATTTGTTATGCTATCTTCTTCCGTCCTAGAGGCTTTAAATGGTTGTTGTTAAAGGTTTTTAATCTCCCTTTTTTGCAAAAATGGAGAATTCAAGCTGGAGAAACTGGAGATGAAATTATGCTAACCTCACAAGAGCTTAGGCACAAACCTTCTTCCTTTTGGCTTAAGGCATTTGGAGCCACTTTTGTTTCATGGACCGCCAGATTTTGGGTGGTAAACTTTATCCTATTGGCATTTATTTCTGTCGATAACCATTTGCTTGTTTATGCCCGACAATTAGTCATGTGGGTGATTCTACTCATTAGCCCGACTCCGGGCGGCATCGGGGTCGCCGAAGTAGCCTTCTCGGGGTTCCTTAAAATTTTCATTCCAGCAGGATTTGCCGGTACAGTAGCCTTTATGTGGAGATTGATCAGCTATTACCCCTACTTAATTATCGGCTCTATCGTTCTCCCAAAATGGATAAAGCGGACACATTCTCCTAAAAAAGTATAATTCTACCGAATTCAAGCCTTCTTTTGTTAATTTAGCTAACCGTTGAACGAAAACAAATAATGGCAAACGATAAAATGAGATTTGGAACGAAGGTTATTCACGCAGGATTGAGTCCAGACCCATCTACTGGCGCAGTAATGACACCTATCTACCAAACATCAACCTATCACCAAAAAACTCCGGGCGAACACAAGGGATTTCAGTATTCAAGAACGTCGAACCCAACAAGAAAAGCCTTAGAAGATAATTTAGCGGCACTTGAGAATGGCAAGTTTGGTTTGTGTTTTGGCAGTGGATTGGCTGCAATTGATGCAGTTATAAAACTTTTACAAGCAGGAGACGAAGTAATTTCCACCAATGATTTATACGGCGGATCTTATCGAATCTTCACTAAGATTTTTGCACGGTTTGGCATCAAATTCAAGTTTGTTCCAATGAACAGCATAACCGCTATTGAAGCCGCAATAAGTCCGAACACCAAGCTCATTTGGGTAGAGACACCTACCAATCCAATGATGAATATTATCGACATTGCCGCTGTATCTGCGGTTGCAAAAACAAATAACGTTTTGTTGGCTGTCGACAATACTTTCGCAACTCCTTATTTGCAGACCCCACTTGACTTAGGGGCAGATATTGTAATGCATTCCATCACAAAGTACCTCGGTGGCCATTCTGACGTTGTCATGGGTGGGTTAATTTGTAAGGATGAGGCCTTAGCAGAACGTTTATATTTTATACAAAACAGCAGCGGAGCCGTTTGTGGACCGCAAGATAGCTTTTTAGTGTTGAGAGGAATAAAAACACTTCATTTGAGAATGCAACGTCACTGTGAAAATGGAAGAGTAATCGCTCACTTCTTAAAAACCCATCCAAAGGTCGATCAGGTTTACTGGCCGGGCTTTGAAGATCATGCAAACCACAACATAGCAAAAAAACAAATGAGCGATTTTGGAGGAATGATATCCTTCACCATGAAGGGAAATCGCAAAGAAGATGCGTTTAAAGTAATGTCCTCGTTCACCTTGTTTACGTTAGCAGAATCTCTTGGTGGTGTTGAAAGTTTAGTTTGTCATCCAGCGTCTATGACACATGCTTCAATACCAAAGGAAGAGAGAGAAAAATCGGGGATTTTGGAATCTTTAATCCGTCTAAGTGTAGGAGTAGAAGATGTGCTAGATTTACAAGAAGATTTAGAAGCGGCCCTTGAATTGGCGTAAACTGAACAACTTGTTTGGTTTAATTGTCGTCTTAAGACCTAGAAGTAAGAGTATTTACATGTACCACCCTTTTTTAGTAAGAGCTAGAGCCAAGCTAAAAAAGAAATTAATTAACGATATAAAATAAGACTATTTGAATATGAAAAAAAACATACAAGCTTTAATACTGACAATACTTGCCTTTACGTGCTCATTTGGCCTCACTGCCCAGCAAACAGAATGGTGTGCTACCGACCAGATGCTTCAAGAGTATTTGACAGCGAACCCTGAAGCTGAAAAGAATTTCTGGGAAGATCAAGTAATGCTATCTGAGCTTTCTCAACTTACGACTATAAAAGGCGGTCAAAATAACAAAGCTCCAATCGTAACCGTTCCTGTTGTTGTTCATGTAATTCATTACAACGGCATAGGGAATATAGTTAAACAACAAATTGATGATGGAATTCGTGTGTTAAATGAAGACTTTCAAATGCTAAATTCAGATACTGCAAACACTCGAGCAATCTTTCAAAATATAGCTGCTGATGTTCAAATTGAATTTAAGCTTGCGAATATTGATCCAAACGGAAATTGTACGGAGGGTGTAAATAGAATAAATTCATTCTTGACCTACGACAAAAGAAACGAGGTTAAAGCTCTCTCTTATTGGCCTTCCAACCAATATTTAAATGTTTGGTTAGTAAATACCATCAGAGGTAGTGGAGCCGGAACCACCTTAGGCTACGCTCAGTTTCCAAATTCAGGAAATCTAAGCACCTATGGCCTTGTTTGCAGAAACGACCAATGGGGTAATATTGGATCAGGAAGCGGCTCAGGTGGAAGAACAGCTACCCACGAAGTAGGTCATTGCTTTAGTTTGTTTCACCCTTTTCAGGGTGGTTGTGGCAGCAGTTGTAATGGCAGTGGTGATTTTGTATGTGACACACCTCCAACCTCAGCTTCAACTTTTGGGTGTAATTATACCAACAATACCTGCTCGAACGATGCTACTGGAAACAGCACACAAAACCCTAACCCGTATACTACAAATGTTCCCGATCAATTGGAGAATTATATGAGTTATGACGATTGCCAGTCCTTATTTACTGCAGGTCAAAAAACACGAATGCAAGCCTCGTTTAGTGTATACTCTCATTTAAATAACCTAAGAAGCAATTCAAATCTAGTTGCTACAGGCACAAACAATGGTTATGTAGCGCAGAACTGCCCTCCAAAAGCATACATCATTGATGCTCAGCAAAAATTAGTTTGTATTGGAGGCCAAGCAACTTTCAGTGAAGATTCTTACCAAGGTGATACAATAACTGTATACAACTGGTCTTTTCCCGGCGCCAACCCTTCCACTTCTTCAGTTGCTAATCCAACTGTGACCTATATAACCGCTGGAAAGCATGATGTAACATTAATTATAACCAACAGTGGAGGTTCTGACACCCTAGTAATGCAAGATTATGTTACGGTAAAAGATCCGGCAGTAGCGTATAATGGATTCGCCTACAATGACGGGTTTGAATCATTCACAGGATTTAACAATGAATGGATTGTTTTAGATCCTACAGGAAATTCTAAATGGACGAGAACACAATCGAGTTCATTTTCTGGAAACTCATCTGTGTATTTACCAAACTACAACGTGGGTAGCAATGAATCTGATTTCTTAATCTCACCATCCATTGACTTAAGACAAGTAGTTAATCCAAGGTTTGGTTTTGAAGTTGCTTTTAAAAACCAAACTGGATCATCTGACCAATTGTGGTGTTCTATTTCGACAAACTGTGGACAAAGTTGGACAACAAGAGGTGTTCTTACTGCCTCTTCCACGTTAAACACAGGAACCCTTAATAATGCCAACTTTATTCCGTCTTCAGCTTCAGATTGGAAAACTATTTTTATCACAACCACAGCAGCGATGAGAACGAGCAGCAATGTTCTTTTCAGATTTGAATTTAAATCCGGTGGAGGAAATAACATTTACATCGATAACTTTAGAGTTGATGGGGCTTCTACCGTAGGAATAAACGACAACGAGTTACTGAATAATAGCTTTACTGCATTTCCAAACCCAGTAACCTACGGCAAGTTGAACATTAATTTTATGTTAGACAAAGCTGCTGACAACGCAAGGTTATTTGTTACCAACATGGTTGGTCAGCAAGTTAAAGAAGTATACACTGGTTCGTTGAACAATGATCCGTATCAGTTTGAAATCAATACCAATGAATTAGCTCCTGGTGTTTATTTTATTAGCCTTAAAACAGGGAGTCAGAATATTACTAGGAAAATTATCATTCAATAGTAGAGTAGAGTTTCTACCGTAAAAAGCCCAACGATTGTAGAATCGTTGGGCTTTTCTTTGCGCTAAATTTTGTTAAAGCTGTGTTATAAAATTCCGTGTAAGCTCAATTTTAGATTTGATAGTCAAAAAATCTTCTTCGCTCATTTCCCCTTCGATTCCCTCATAAACACTTTCAAGCTCTTCTAACATTGTTAGAATTTTCTCCGACGTTTCCGAAGACTTCGCATTTTGAAAAAGAACAATTATGTTCTGAAGTGCATCCCTTTGATTGGTAATGATATTTCTCACCCCAATGGCATTTATCTTATCATCTACAATTTTAGTCCCCAAATACATGCCCTCTACCCATCCTGCAGCAAGCACATAAATAGGTAAATCTTGATTTGTACTCTCTTTCAAATATTCATCGTTTTTTAAGAAAAACTCACTTACGACTCTTAGCAACGTATCTTTATTTCCTGCGTTTTCCTCTAATCGCAAGATAAATTCCCCCTGAAAAGCAGGTCCTATCCCTAATTCATCAGCTAAGATTTGTGACGTTACTAACTATTTAATAGCTGCCTCATGTTTCGCAAACAAGCCCGAATAACTTAAATCTCCCCCATAAATTCCTAGATTTAACGCTTTACTTAAAGTACTATTGTAGTCCTGTCGTTTTGAAGTAAGGTGCAAGATATCCCCATTATATTCTACCCCTTCTTTTTTAAACATCATGGTAATCTCCAGCGGAGAAGGGAGGTTATAAAATATCTTCTTTATCGTTTCTTCCTTTACTTCATTGGATTTTTCTGAAACGAATTCTTTTTCTACACTTTGGATAGATTGTTCTCTCTTTCCCTCTGAAGAGCAGGAGCTTAAAAACAAAGCTGTACTCAAGGTAAAAACTGAAATTTTGATTGCTATATTCATCCCTCAAATGTAATATTCTCTTAATGAGCCTCCAACCAATTTGGTGCAAAATCCATCTCCACCGTCAGAGGAACCACTAAATCAACGGCTTGCTCCATTTTTTCTTTAATTAATGGCCTAATTTTTTCAATCTCATCTTTGTGCACATCAAATACTAATTCATCATGCACTTGAAGCAGTAATTTAGACTTAAAATTTTGTTTTATAAGCTCTTGCTGAAGATTAATCATTGCTAATTTAATCACATCTGCAGCAGAACCTTGTATTGGAGCATTAATTGCGTTCCGCTCTGCAAAACCACGCATAATTGCATTTTTACCGTTAATATCCTTCAAGTACCTTCTTCGTTTCATGATAGTCTCCACGTAACCATGCTCTTTTGCAAATGCAATGCTTTTATCCATGTAGGATTTAATTCCAGGATATTTTTCAAAGTAATTGTCTATAATCACTTTTGCTTCCTTCCTTGGAATGTTAATTCGTTGTGAAAGTCCAAATGCTGAAATGCCATAAATAATTCCAAAGTTGACCATCTTTGCTTTGCTTCGCATGTCACGATCTACTTCCTCTAACGGAACGTCAAACACCTTAGACGCGGTAACAGAATGAATGTCGATGCCATTTTTAAAGGCCTCAATCATTCCTTGATCGCCACTCAAAGCAGCAATTATTCTTAATTCAATCTGAGAGTAATCCGCCGCTAATATTTGATACTCTTTATTCCTAGGAATAAACGCTTTTCGTATTTCTCGCCCTTTTTCAGTTCGAATTGGTATGTTTTGCAAATTTGGACTGTTCGAACTCAAACGGCCAGTTGCTGCTACAGTCTGCATGTAATTGGTATGAATGCGCCCAGTCCTGGGATTTACTAGGTCGGGTAAACTATCAACGTAAGTAGACTTAAGTTTTTTCAGAGATCGATACTCCAGAACTTTCGAAACAATGTCATGCTTGCTTGTCAGTTTTGTTAAGGTCTCTTCTGATGTAGAGTATTGACCAGTCTTAGTCTTCTTTGCCTTATCATCAATCTTTAACACTTCAAACAATACTTGACCTAACTGTTTCGGTGAGTCAATGTTAAATTCGGTAGTCGCCAACTCACTAATTACCTTTGTTAAATGAACCAATGAAACTTCTAACTCTTTCGAAAACTCAGCCAAGTTTTCACAATCTAAATTGATTCCTTCGTATTCCATGGCCGCTAAAACAGAAATCAGTGGCATTTCCACCTCATCGAATAATTTTCTAATGTCCCCATTTCCTAGCTCCATTTCAAACACTTCTTTCAATTGAAAGGTGATGTCAGCATCTTCTCCTGCGTACTCCACCACTTTCTCAATTGCCACGTCGCGCATACTTCCTTGGTTCTTGCCTTTTTTCCCAATTAACTCCTCAATTGATTGTGGCTTGTAAGTCAAATAGGTTTCAGCAAGAATATCCATGCCATGTTTTTGGTCGGGCTCAAGTAAATAATGGGCAATCATCGTGTCAAAGAATACTCCATTTAATTGGATACCGTAATTCTTTAGCACCGTCAGATCATACTTTAAATTTTGCGCTATTACCTCTTTTGTGGTGTCCTCAAAAATTACTTTAAATTGAGCCACTAATTGATTTGCTTCTTCTCTATCCGCTGAAACTGGAACATAATATGCCTCCCCTGCTTTTACGCAGAAAGCCAAGCCTACTAACTCCGCTACCATAGAATCAACACTGGTTGTTTCAGTATCAAAGCAGTATGATTTTGACATTTTTAAGAGCTCTATTAGTTTTTCTATATTTTCACTTGAGTTCACCAACTCGTATTTGTGCGCCGTATTTTCAAGGGTTTTAAACTCTATAGGTTCTGCAACAGTCTCATTAATAGAGTTTTTTGAATTACTTTCTTGGCTGGCCCCAGCACTAAACAAATCCATTTGCCCTTCACTTGAAGGAGCAATGGAAACTTCTTCTCCTAAAATTCTTTTACTTAAGGTTCTGAATTCTACATCGGCAAAAATTTGCTCCAATTCCTTCTTGTTAAGAGGGTCTCGTTTTAAATCATTCGCGTCGAACTCGATAGGTACATCAAGAATAATTGTTGCCAATTTTTTAGACAACAAAGCAAGTTCTTTTGACCCTTCAACCTTCTCTTTCATTTTACCTTTTAAATCAGCCGTGTTTTCCAGCAACCCTTCCATACTCCCATATTGCTTCAAAAACTTTTTAGCCGTTTTATCACCAACACCAGGAATTCCAGGAATATTATCTGCTGCATCGCCACACATCCCCAAATAGTCAATCACTTGCAATGGATCAGTAATCTCAAAACGAGCGCAAACTTCAGCTACTCCCCAAACCTCAGCTTTATTCCCCATTCTAGCAGGTTTGTACATGAATATATTTTCACTAACTAGCTGCCCAAAATCCTTATCAGGAGTCATCATGTATGTTTTATACCCTTCTTTTTCCGCTTTTTTTGCCAAGGTTCCAATCACGTCATCTGCTTCAAATCCATCTGAGTATAAAGTTGGAATATTAAAGCCTTTGATAATTTTCTTAATGTACGGTACGGCCAATCGAATATCGTCTGGAGTTTCCTCTCTGTTTGCCTTGTAGGAAGGGAATTCAATGTGTCTTGCTGTTGGAGCGCTGGTATCAAAAACTACCGCAATATGTGTGGGATTATGTGTATTTAATACATCGAACAAAGTTGACGTAAAGCCATATATCGCCGAAGTGTTTAATCCTTTGGAATTGATCATTTGGTTTTGACTAAATGCAAAGTGAGCTCTGTAAATAAGCGCATAAGCATCTAACAACCAAAGTGTTTTATTATCGTCTGACATGAAAAATAAAGATTACATTCAGGCTTGAAGATAAGAAAAACCAAAAAGAAAAAAGAAGGAAATAAAAACTAATTCGCTTCCATCAAAACAGTCGCTAAAACCGTTTCTCCAACCGCCCTAAGCGTTTGTTTGTCAATCACATCCATATTGTCTTTATGGGTATGCCAGTGCGGGGCAAATGACCTTGTCTCAGGATCATATTGAATGATATCAATACTTGGAATTTTCGCTATCGTATTAATGTAAACATGGTCGTCTATACCAACGTGACGAGTAGGACGGTTATTAAAATAGTTATCGTGTCCTAGCTCGTTAGCGATATTCCACACATGGTGAACATAAGCCGATGCATGCGTCGTAGAGTGGTGCTCCTTTGCAAACATGGCATCTTTTCCTCCCACCATATCAAGCAAAATTCCAAAATTGGCACTGTATCCTATTTTGTGCATGTTGTTTGCCCAGTATTGGCTTCCCAAACAATAGTCTTCCATCGTTCCGCTTTCATCCACATAATCTTCGGCATCAAAAAATATGATGTCCACTCCGATATTAGGTTGGTCTACTTGAATCTGTCGAGCAATTTCTAACAAAACTCCAACTCCACTGGCTCCATCATTTGCTCCTAAAATGGGCTCCGTCTGTCTTTCCTCATCTTGATCTGCATTCGGTCGTGTATCCCAATGAGCAAATAGCAATACCCTATTATTTAATTCTGGCTTATAAGCACCAATGATGTTCTTAATATTCAGCGTCGTTTTATCAAATGCAACAACCTGAGCTTGTTGCTCAATAACCTCAAATCCGAAGCGATTCAATTGGGTCGACAGGTAATTGCCTGCCGCTACATGAGCTGCTGTGTTTGGAACTCTGGGTCCAAAATCAACCTGCTTTTGAATGAAATTGTACGCTGAGTCGGCATCGAAGTTCGGGCGAACTACTTTTTTCGGTTCTTGCGCTTTATGAACTGCTGCAGGCTTTTTATCTTCTCCACAAGCGACTAAAAAAACAACGGCAAGAGTAAGTAGTATCTTAATTTTCAAATTCCCAACTTGCCCCATCTTTGCTGTCTTTAATTCCAATGTTCAACTCTTTTAATTTATCTCGAATTTTATCTGCTGTTCCCCAATCTCTTTGTTCCTTTGCTGCCTTTCTAAAATCTAGAATTAAAGCCATTAACTCATCTGTAATTTCATTCGACTGAACTCCTGCTTCTTCAACTTTTAATCCTAATATATCGAAGAAAAAAGCACTAAAAAGACGCTTAAATTCATCTAAGTCATCTGTTGTAATAGTTTCCTCCCCCGCTTCGATAGCCGCCACCATCTTTAAGCTATCAAATAATTTTGAAATAGCTATGGGCGAATTAAAATCGTCATTCATTGCATGATAAAGAGACTCTTTTAAAGATGATATATCAACAGTTGATTTATCGGCAGTTTCTAATTCACTAATTCGAGCCAAGCCTTTTTGCAAACGCACAAATCCTTTAGAAGCTGCCTCTAATGCGTCATTCGAAAAGTCTAAGGTACTGCGATAATGAGATTGTAATATAAAAAATCGAACCGTCATTGGAGAATACGCTCTCTCTAGCTGGAAGTTCTCTCCGGTAAAGAGCTCCGAACAGAAAATTCCATTGCCCAGCGACTTACCCATCTTTTGTCCGTTAATGGTTACCATATTATTGTGCAACCAGTAATTTGCAAAAGCTTTTCCAGTATGTGCTTCTGCTTGAGCAATCTCACACTCGTGGTGCGGAAATTGGTTTTCTAAGCCTCCTCCGTGAATGTCAAAATTATCGCCTAAATACTTTTGACTCATTACCGTACACTCAATGTGCCAGCCTGGAAACCCTTTCCCCCAAGGAGAATTCCATTGCATGAGATGCGATGGATCAGCTTTTTTCCAAAGCGCAAAATCGAAGCCATTTTTCTTATCGGATTGAGCGGCTAATGTACGATTGGCGGCCCCTTCCATCATTTCTTCGACTGAACGGCCAGAGAGTTTCCCATAATCAAAAGTCTCGTCATACTTTGCAACATCAAAATAGACAGATCCCTTTACCGTATATGCAAAACCTTTACCAATCAAGTCCTCTATAATTTCTATTTGCTCGGGAATGTGCCCTGACGGGCGAGGGTAAATATCTGCTCGTCTCACATTAAGCGCATCCATGTCTCTGAAATAGTTGAACATATACCGTTCAACTACTGCCATTGGATCTATCTTTTCTAAACGAGATTGCTTTGAAATTTTATCATCTCCTTCATCAGCATCATCAGTCAAATGACCAACATCAGTGATATTTTGTACGTATTTAACCTTTGGAAAAATATGCACTAGGTATCTGTAAATTAAGTCGAAAGAAACATACGATTTTGCATGTCCTAAATGCGCATCCCCGTAAACTGTCGGGCCACAAACATACAAACCAATCGCCTCTTTGTCAATTGGTTTGAAGGTTTCTTTTTGCCGAGTTAATGTGTTATACACTATTAATTTGGAATCCATTTCTTGCTATTTAATTTATACAAAGAAAAGCAATAAAACACTAGATTGCCGCACAAAAAAGCCTCAAACTTCTCGAAAGTATCGATAAGCTTGAGGCTCATAAAATCTCGTTTGTCTTTTGTTACATATCTTTTTCAATCACCCCATTTCCAATGTACATGCCTCCTTTGAAAATCATGATCTGGATCAATATTCCGTTGTCGTCGTATTTATAATTTTTCCCTTCCATCAATCGATAGTCCTTAAATACTCCGTCTTTCGCAATTTGCTTGCCACTGTTAAATAGCTTTTTATACCCATTCCCATCAAACCCCCCTTGATTGGGATTATCTTCTTTTGCTGCAGTAACCTTCACTTCTTCGCCTGAATCAACCATTTGCTTTATCGCATCTTTCTCCGGCACTCTTGAGGCGTATGTTTGAAAACTTGAAGGATCCATGATTCCTCCATTAAAACTTTTAACTGACATCAAATCCCCATTTTCGTAATATTCTTTTTGCTCTCCAGTTTCTAATCCTTCGTCCCAACTTCCTTCCAACCTCAGCTTGCCATTTGGGTAATAATAAACTTGTTTCCCAGACCGCTTTCCACTTTCAGTGAAGGTAAAACTTTGAGATAATTGTCCATTCTCGTGGTGCCTTTCAAACTTCCCAGTATTTTTTGTTCTTGCCCAAATCCCACCTTCTTCTAAATTACCATTCTCATAAAATAACTTGTACGAACCAAAAGGTCTACTTCCTTTATATGTAATTTGACTTTTGAGCTTTGTTGAGGGAAAGTATTTTTTCCAAAGTCCCTCTTTTCTACTATTTATGTAATTCCCCTCTTCCACCAAGTTCCCGGCCGGATACTCTCTAAATTTTGGAGGACTCGCTTTAATCATCCAATAGCCCTGGCGCTTTCCACTAATATCAATTTTATTAATTGTATCCGTCCCGCTTAGCTCAAAAGACTGCCCAGCAGCATTCCAAGAGAACGATAATAAAATAAGGATTACGCTTAAACACTTCATGAAGTTTAAATTAGCCTCTAAAATAGGAAAAGATTTTTAAAATTAACTCAAATTCTTGAGCATATCATCTGTCATCTTAGCCATGTCATACTCTAGCTTCCAGCCCCATTCCTTTTGGGCGAATGAATCATCAATACTTCCTGGCCAACTTTCTGCTATCTTTTGTCTAAAGTCAGGTGCATAACTCATTTCAAATTGAGGAATATGTTTTTTAATTTCCGCTGCAATCTCTTCCGGTGCAAACGATATTCCACCCAAATTATAACTGGATCGAATTTTTACATTTTCCTCGGGAGTTTCCATTAACTCAATAGTCGCACGAATAGCATCTTCCATATACATCATTGGAAGATACGTTCCTTTTTGTAAGAAACACTCATACGCTCCATTTTTTAACGCTTGATGATAAATGTCAACAGCGTAATCCGTGGTGCCTCCGCCTGGCAAGCTTTTGTAACCAATTAACCCGGGGTAACGAATACTGCGCACGTCCACTCCATAATTTTTGGCATAATACTCACACCAGCGCTCACCTGCTAGTTTCGAAATGCCATAAACTGTTGTTGGATCGGTAACAGTGTACTGCGGGGTTTTTTCACGCGGAGTATTTGGACCAAAAACGGCGATTGAACTTGGCCAAAATACTTTCTTAATTTTTTTATCTTTCGCTAAGTCCAACACCGAAAACAAAGTTTCCATATTCAACTTCCATCCAAACTCTGGATTTTTCTCTGCCGTAGCAGAAAGTAGGGCTACCAGATGATATACTTCGTCAATTTTATAACGATCAACAACATCGTGCAACTTTTCTTTATCCAGGGCATTGAGTACCTCAAAAGGTCCGTTTTGATTTTCTAACTCCCTCACGTCAGTTGCTAGAACTTTATCATTCCCATATTTGGCTCGTAGTTTTTCCACCAACTCACTCCCTACTTGCCCTCCGGCACCTAAAACTAAAATCATACGCTGTGCTTTAATGTCCCTCAAAAATAACAAAAGACTTGTCACCGATTGACGTCAGCTCTCATGACTATTATCATTCTCTTTCCTGAGGGCTTTGCGTAACTTTGTTTCATCTTTAAAAACGATATAATACCGATACTACAACGAAAAGCTGCAAACGAAAGTCTGCACTTTTGTGCACCGGTCGGCCGATTATATATCTCATTTTTAATGACTTGACAAATTGGGTAGTTAAAATTTAATTGGCATAACATGCAATTGTACAATTTAGAAGACAAAACCATCTTAAAAAAGAAACTAATGGAAGAAACCTTCCGTAGAATTACAGTTTCTTTTTATCGTTATGTAATTATCGACAACCCTGATGAGTTAAGGGATGAACTGTTCCAAGAATGGGCGGAATTAAATGCTTTTGGTAGAACTTATTTGGCCAAAGAAGGGGTCAATGCTCAAATGTCTGTTCCTGAAGAAAATTGGGATGAATTTGTAGCCAAAGTTCAAGCAAGAGAGTACTTTAAAAACGTGCCTTTCAAAATTGCAGTAGAGGATGATGGGAAATCGTTTTACAAGCTAAAAATAAAGGTGCGTAACAAGATCGTAGCCGATGGCTTGAACGATGGAGATTTCGATGTAACCAATGTTGGAAAACATCTCACCGCTAAAGAGTTTAACGAAGCACTCTCCGACCCCAATGCGTTAGTCATTGACATGAGAAATCATTACGAAAGCGAAGTCGGACATTTTCAAGGAGCTCTTTGCCCGGACGCCGATACGTTTAGAGAGGAGCTGCCTCAAGTGGAAGAAATATTAAAAGGAAATGAGGACAAAAAAATATTGTTGTATTGCACTGGGGGAATTCGTTGCGAAAAAGCCAGTGCTTACCTTAAGCACAAGGGAATTCAAGACGTAAACCAATTACACGGCGGAATTATTGACTATGTAAGACAAATAAAAGCCGAAGATTTAGACAATAAATTTGTTGGAAAAAACTTTGTGTTTGATGAGCGTTTAGGGGAACGAATTTCTGATGAGATTATTTCAAAGTGTCACCAATGTGGCAAACCTTGTGATGACCATACAAATTGCTCAAACGACGATTGCCATTTACTTTTTATTCAATGTGCAGAATGCACCAAAAAACATGACGGAGCTTGCACTCCAAAATGCCAAATCATAGCAAACTTGCCAATTGAAGCACAACGAGAATTTAGAAAAGGGAAAGAGAAGCCTGATGCTCGTTCAGTTTATAAGAGTCGACTAAGACCGAAACTAATGTAAAAATGACCCAATGTAGCCCCTAGTAATAACCAAAATCGCTACATTTATTACTTGATACATCGAAAAATTATTGAATTAGAAAATTAGAAACATGCCATTTTACAGAGAATTAGGAAAAATTCCACATAAAAGACATACCACTTTCAAAAAAGAAGATGGAAGCCTACACTACGAACAATTATTCGGAACGGTAGGGTTCGAGGGCATGTCGAGTTTATTATACCACTTGCACCGCCCAACGATGGTGAAAGAGTATTTAGGCTCTAAAGATATAAGTCCAACAATAGCAATTGAAAAGAATTTTAAATCAAGAAGGCTCATTGGTTTTGATGTAAAGCCTCAGGATGATTATTTAGAAAGCAGGGAGCCTATGCTTTGCAATAGCGATCTATTGGTTGCTTTGGCTGCTCCTAAAAAGTCAATGAGAGACTATTTTTATAAAAATACAGATGCGGACGAGGTGATTTTTATCCACAAAGGAAGCGGAACGTTGCGAACCTTTCTTGGAAACATTGAATTCAAATACGGTGATTACTTGGTAATTCCTAGAGGTATGATTTATCAGATTGAATTCGATACCGAAGAGAATAGACATTTGGTAGTAGAGTCCTATTCTCCTATTTATACCCCAAAACGTTATAGAAACTGGTTTGGTCAATTGTTAGAACATTCCCCGTATTGTGAACGTGATTTTAGAACTCCAGAAAATTTAGAAACCCATGATGAAATGGGCGATTTTATCATCAAAATAAAAAAAGAAGGTATCCTTCACGATTACCTTTATGCCTCCCATCCTTTTGACGTAGTTGGCTGGGATGGATTCAATTATCCTTATGCTTTCTCTATTCACGATTTCGAACCGATTACCGGCAGAGTTCACCAACCGCCGCCAGTTCACCAAACATTTGAAGCTGCAGGCTTTGTAATTTGCTCCTTTGTGCCGCGGATGTACGATTATCACCCAGAGTCTATTCCCTCGCCTTACAATCACTCGAACATTGATTCTGACGAGGTTTTGTATTATGTTGACGGTGACTTTATGAGTCGAAATGATATTGACCAAGGCCAGATTACCTTACACCAAGCAGGAATTCCTCATGGACCACACCCAGGAGCTTATGAAAGAAGTGTAGGCAAAACCAAAACGGAGGAACTCGCTGTAATGGTGGATACCTTCAAACCTTTAAAGGTTACCGTAAACGCCATGAAACTAGATGATGGTAAATATTACAAGAGCTGGCTGGAACACTAGAACAAAAGTCGAACGTTTAAAGCTAAAAAAGAAACAAGAATAAGGGAGGACACAAAAAAGAAGAAAAGAAAAGCTGAAAATAGGAAGAGAAAAAGGCACAGCCATAATAAAACTATCTTTTCGCTTTCTACCTTTAACGCATCGAAGTTTAAACTTTTTTGTACCTTGCCCAACCAAAATAATTTTACCCTAAATAAATAATTTGGAAGCAAAAGAGATTTCAGTAATTGGAGGAGGTAGTTGGGCTACAGCAATTGTAAAAATGCTGAGTAACAATGCCGATAAAGTGCACTGGTGGATGCGAGATGCAGACAAGGCAAAATACATCAACAAGTTTATGCACAACCCTCGCTATTTATCTTCCGTTCAGTTTGATCGGGAAAAAATTAGTGTAAGTAACGACTTGACTGAGATTATTTCGAAATCTGAATTCGTTGTAATTGCAACACCTTCGGCATTCTTAATGGATGTTTTTGGCGACAGAGACAATTCAGATTTAGAATCTAAAACGATTTATTCGGCAGTAAAGGGAATTGTACCTGAAGTGCATCAAATTCCTGCTCGATTTTTCCATAAACGATTTGGAACGCCCTACGAAAATATTGGAATGATAAGCGGCCCTTGCCATGCAGAAGAGGTTGCTTTAGAGAGACTTAGCTACTTAACCATTGCCTGCCAGAATCAGGAACGGGCAAAAGTGTTAGCAGATCTGTTGGAGTGCAGGTACATTAAAACTCACCTATCAGATGATTTATTCGGCACGGAGATTTCTGCTATTCTAAAGAACATTTATGCAGTAGCAGCTGGGATTTATAATGGTCTTGGTTATGGGGATAACTTTCAGGCAGTTTTAATTTCAAATGCAGCACAAGAAATTGAACGTTTCGTAGATGAGTTGAATCCAATTCATCGTGATGTAAAGTCTTCAGCCTATTTGGGCGATTTATTGGTGACGGCCTATTCTAATTTTTCTAGAAATAGAACTTTTGGTTCTATGGTTGGAAAAGGGTATTCTGTTATGTCTGCTCAAATGGAAATGAACATGACCGCCGAAGGCTATTATGCAGCGAAGAGCATCATAAAAATTAATGAGAAGTTTAAAGTAGACATTCCAATTGCCGAGGCAGTGTATAGAGTGCTGTACGAAAATATTTCTCCCGCAGTGGAAATGAGAATATTAGCCGACAAGTTAGTGTAGCTTTTCTTCATTTTTATCTCAAAAAAACTCCCAACTAAGCGCTTCAGTACTGCGCGTTAAAAGACAACGAGTTTGGTTGCCCGTTTTTAAAAATCCGGTCGCATCGGATCATTGTCTAATATTTCCGATATTTCCCCCATCACTTCTGCTGTTAAAAGCTTTACGTCATCTATTGCAGTTAGTGTTTCTTCCAGCTGATTTACTTTTGAAGCCCCTAAAATAGCCGTCGAAACATTTTCATTTTTCAAACACCATGCAATCGCCATTTTTGGCATTGTTGTTCCAATTTCAGCCGCCAACTTTGTAAGAGACCTAACCTTCTCTAGGTTTGCATCTACCATGTTTTTATCTTTCAACCATTCCATGCCATCCATCGAGAGTCTGGTCTCTTCAGCCATTCCGTCATTGTATTTTCCCGAAAGAATCCCACTTCCTAGAGGGCTCCAAATTGTGGTTCCTAGACCTACTGTTTTATAGATTTGATCGTATTCCACTTCTATTTTATCTCTATGTAACATGTTGTATTGCGGCTGCTCCATGGTTGGTCCAATCAAATTATATCGTTCTGCTACCATGTGAGCTTCCATAATTTCTTGCGCACTCCACTCTGACGTTCCCCAATATAAAATTTTTCCTTGCTGAATCAGGTTGTGCATCGTCCAAACGGTTTCAGAAACCGGAGTTTCTTTATCTGGTCGGTGACAATAATATAAATCCAAGTAGTCAAGTTTTAGTCGTTTCAGTGCCCCTTCACAAGCTTCCACCAAATGTTTTCTACTTAATCCCCGTTGCGTTGGGAGTTCCCCTCCTTCGCCAAAAAATGCTTTAGAGGAGACGATGTAAGAGTCTCTTCTCCAGTCTCTTTTGCTTAAAACATCCCCCATCACGCGTTCAGATTCGCCTTTGGCATAAATCTCAGCATTGTCGAAAAAATTGACTCCCTTATCGTAGGCCAAGTCCATTAAATCTCCAGCAATGTTATTTCCAATTTGCTTGCCAAAGGTTAACCACGAGCCCAATGATAGTCGACTAACTTTTAACCCAGATTTTCCTAAATTTTTATATTCCATCTTGCTTTCTCTGTTTTATGACCTCACTAACGCAATGCCTCTTGTTTGATCTTGTTCTACGGAAAATTACGAATCATGGCAGAATAAAGTTTGCCTTTTCCATAATTTTATTGCTTCTTTCACCTAACTAATTTTCGTTTGTTGCGTTTTGTCCAAACGCTAGTTCTGACAACTTGTAACTTGAGCTCTTTCTTGTCCTTCACGTGTGTGCACTCAGGGCGGGGTTAATCTTATTGAATGCAATTGTGCTTTGTTGATTTTAAAAAACTGATTCAAATAACTACTCCCCGGGCATTTTATTTTGCTTCAACCTTTTATGGGTGTTATAAAATTTGTCAGACTGAGCAACATGTAAGCCATTTGTAGGAGAGTCGACGTGTAGACAAATTAGTTTTTAAACTAATTAAGAGTTGTAGTGTTTTACTTCGATTGTTGTTCAGCAAGACAACTCCTGTCTATTTAACAAGAGTTTGACAAGATACCTCCGGTGCATTATAATCTATTAATTGATGAATTAGTTAACTGAAACTAACTTCTTCTACTGTGAATTTGAAGTAATAAATTACTCTTTAACCAACCTCTTCGTGATTACTCCTCTACCGGAAATTTCTCGTAGAAAACAGATTCCTAAACTCAGTTCTGAGAAATTGTAAGCGTTTTGTTTTTTAAAAACGGCAACCAATTGACTGTTTATATTTAAGATTTCGATGGCTGAATAATTTGCTTTTAAATCAATTTACAAAACGTTGTTAACGGGGTTTGGACAAAGCATTAGTAAATTCTCTTTTAAACTTATTGAATAATTAAATTTCACGTTGGTCAGCAAACCATTGGTCAATTTCAAAATAAACATATCGTAACCACCATTGGATACTTTATAGTTAAACAATGAAAAATGAAGATACAAAACACATTTAAAGTTGCTTTTCTACTTCTCAAAAAGAATTTTCTTCCCCTGATTTCGCGTCTCTTCTTCGGGTAAAATATCACAATTATCCCAAATGCCTGTCCGTAAAGTCTTCGCGTACGATGCTGGCAATTCTTTTTCTTTCATTAGTCCATTTGCCGTGTTATAATCGTATTCGAAAGCATGGTGCTCTACTTTTATTTCAGCCTTTTCAACTGTCAAAATCCCATACCAAACTGCAGTTTGACCATCATTTGCCGGCATTCCAATTACACCGGGATTAATCCAGTATTTGTCGTTTCTTTTATTGCTAAAGGGCAAGCCTGAATGACCTGCAATGATTCCATCAACCTGTAAGTCCTCGATGTATTTCTCTTTCACCGCCCATTCCGTAGAGTTGAAAATAAATTCAGAAATGTTGGAAGGCGAACCGTGAACTACCGCCCATTTTTTTCCTGCAAAATCAATTTCTAAATATCTAGGTAGGGTTTTTAGCCATTCAATTGACGGCTGACTGACTGCATTTTGAGCAGATGGATACCATTGCCTTGAAAGAATATCGCAGCGTGTTCCTTCTTCAAAATCACACCCGCAGTCGTCTACTCCCCCTCGAAGGTTTTCTTCAACGTTGCCAATAATGTTGTGAATTCCCCAAGCTTTTACAAATTGAAGACAATCTTCAGGTTGAGCGCAATACCCGACGATATCTCCATTGCAAATAATTTGCTTGGGTAAAAACCCTTGCGCTTCAGCGATTTGTTTGAGTCTTTCTAAAGCGTGCAAATTGCTGTAAACTCCACCGAAAAGAAGAACTTTATTTGCGGTAATTGATATTTTGTTACTCTCTTGCATTGTTTCGTAAAAATGGTAAAAAATACAATCCGAAACACAAAAATGAACCCCATAAATTAGCGCCCAATAAAGCGGCATACTTTCCTTGACCGATGTGCAACATTTCTGGCAATAACCCCAAAGCATAAATAAAGCCTATTGTTATTCCTCCCACCACAGACAAGAAAAAAGAAGGCACAGGAGCTTGTCTTTTCCAGAAAACAAATACCGGCGCTAAACCAATTACCATGCTTCCAGAAACCGTAGTTGCAGAAAGTATTTCAGGACCTAAAAAAATAGGAATCGTTCCTAAAACGGTTAAGGCGACCATGGCCCAACGCCCTTTTGACAAACTAATATTCACCTGTTTGCCAAAGTTTAAATCAACCGCCACTAATTTAGAAAAGGAAGCAAAAGCCGAATCTAAGGTGGAAGAAGCTGAAGTAATCATGATAAAATTCATCAATAACATCATGCCCACACCCAAAGATTTACTGACCTCAACAGCCGCTTGTCCTTGCATGCCTTCAAATCGAGCAAAAATTCCAATCCATGAAAAAAGCAGAATACATAGCCCTCCAATAATTGCTGCCCAAATAAAGCTTTTTAAGGTAACTTCTGGCGAAGCAATAAAACCTCTATCGGTCATTACAGGATCGTGAAAGGGATATGAAAAAGCTTGCAACAATGCCACCAATAATAAATCTACGCCCCCTATTAAAGACCATTCGCCGGAACTCACATAATCAGAAACAGCGGCTTCTGAACTTGGCAATATCATTGCTAAAATGACAAAAAGCAGCACTCCAAACAGTACCATTTGAATCATATCGGTAATTAATGAACCCCGAAGCCCCCCTTTTAATGCATAAGCTAAGGTCATAGCGGTGAACACCAAAATAGAAGCAATGTATTGACCGCTCCCTGCTTCTCCAAAGTAACTGCCTATCACCATGGTGTTCGACCAAACTTCGTTGAACATTCTAAACGCTATCAACACCGAGAATAGGCGAATTGCGTTGGTTCCAAATCGTGTGCGTAAAAACGCATGAATGCTTTTAAACCCCCCTTTGGTTCGCATGTGATAAATCACAAAACCCGCTACTAAAAACGACAGATAGTAAGCGGCATATGCCACCCCTCCTACCATTCCAAAACTCAACCCTAGGTTAGCTGCATTGGTAATAGACTTGGCGAAAATCCAAGAAATAACCAGACTTGAAGTTAGCAACCAAAAGTTTGGGTTTTTACCTGATTTAGAACTTGCTCGAAAGAAAATCTCTTTGTTTTTTGCAAACGGAGAGGCAACAAAAAGCAACACTCCGAAAAGGAGAACCAGAATCCATTGATATACTTCGACTCCGCTCAGCATGTAAATTGATTCGTTATTGTATGCGTTTCTGTCAATTAATTTTTATTTTATTCACTGTCAACCCTCTACCTTTTCCTTTTCGTTTAATGAACAAGAGGAGACAAAAACTCAGACCTTCTTGTTAAATTATTTAAAGCTCCTTTATTCTAACTGTGCTCGGATGGTTTTCGAGCAAAGCGCATTGTAAACTTTTCCACTCAGCATGACCACTCTAATCTCCTCATAAATTCCTCTCTCCAATTCGTAATTCTTTTTATTCGTCCCACCACGTTTTAGCATTTACACTGTTCCCTGCCGAACTTGCTGCGGCCAAATTATAATTGGCTGCATTTAATGCTTGCTCGCTCGTTGGGTAAGGCATTCTAGTGGGTATTAAGTCGCCGTTTAAGCTAGCTGAAACTGTTTTTAAAGAGGGGAACCCCGTTCTTCGGAATTCTATCCAACTTTCATATCCATTGATGCTATTGGCGATCCATTTTTGCTCTGCTATTAATTCTAGGTTATTTGTGCCATAAACAGCGGCTCCACTTGATAAATAATTGGTCGGTAGTTGCACGCCCCAGTAATCAAACGCTTGCTGCACAGCGAGGTCGTAATAGTTTTTTGCCGGTCCACTAATTAGTCCTCTTTCTGCGGCTTCAGCCAGCAGAAAATTCGTTTCCCAAGCCGTCATGTAATTGGCATCTAAACGACCAGTCTCCTCCCTAAATAGTTTTCCCGGCAAGGAGTAATCTCCAATGGAGATGGACGTTGCTGAGGCGTCTGGTCCATTTAATAATCCTTCATAACGAATGACTCCAGTTGGATTATTTGAAATTTGTCTAAAAAAGACTCCCACTCTTGAGTCGTTGTATTTGGCAAAAATACCTTCAGACGTTTCCGACATGATGTACAGGTTGAAGTCTCCGTCTCTCAAATTTGCCATTCTAAAATTATTCGGTTGACCGTTGGTAAAATGATATACCGCATTTTCAGCATTGCTATTTAGGTATTTCAAGCTACTTGCAATTGCTTGTAAATCTGCATTGTTTGACAGCTTAGACGATGATCGCATCAAATATTTGAGATGCAGCGAATTTCCAAACTTTTCCCAAGCAGCCAAATCGCCGTTGTACAGCACATCTCCTTCCAAAGAAAAAGACCCCTGATAATTGGCCACTTTTTGAACACCTGTTTTTAGCAAATTTAAAATTCCCCCTTGAGCTGTGTAAATAGCCATTTGCGAATTGTAACCCGGAGTTGTTGTTCCATTTTTACCATCAAAAGCCTGAAAGAAAGGAACATCTCCGTAAATATCAGTCAACATTCCCGCCAAGTGCGCTTTTAGAATCATTGCTGGCCCTTCATAAACTGCAAAAGCTGCCGATGATCGCGCTTTACTCAGCAGAATTTCATTGTCGCGTAAATTTTGATACAATACAGGCCAAGGATTCCCCCCCAGTTGTGGTTGCGCCAAATTGTGACGGTCAAATAAGTTAAAATCGACCATGGTAAAGTGCTGACTCAATAGATTTCCAGCAACAAACCCTTCGTAACTCATCTCTTCCCCAGTGTTGTAAATTACTTGTCGCAATAACAGGCTAGCTTGGGCTTCGACAGGTGCATTTGGATTCGTGTTTATTTCTTCAAAGTCCTTCGTGCAGGCCACCAAGGAGGTTGCTAAAAGCAAGAAGAGGGTGATGTATTTATTTGTTTTCATGTTCTTCAATTTTAAAAATTAATCCCCAATTTAATGCCAACCCTTCTTGAAGTAGCGTAAGACATATCTTCTACTCCACTGACAAATTGCTGCCCTTGAACAGCGACCTGCTCAGGATCGAAATGAGGTATTTCACTAAATGCAAAAAGATTACGACCGATTAACGAGACTTTTAATGATTCTACATTTTTCCAAATTCCCGTGGGTTTAGCTGCGGGGAAGGTATAGCCAAACGCTAGCTCTCTTATTTTTAAATAACTGGCATTAAACGTATTGTTTTCTTCGTGGTTTCGATCGTAATACTGTCGGTAAAAACTTTCAGCTGAAACCGCAGTCGTATTTTGCTCATAAATTGGATGGCCATCGGTTCCTGTATTGACCACGCCTTTAATAACAAAACCCGTTTCTGGTCTAAACTCTGTTTCTTCTAGTTGACCGGCAACTCCTGCTAAAGCCTGTGTTCTAGAAAGAATAATTCCTCCTTGCCTCCAATCTAACAATACGTTGGCATCCCATCGTTTGTATTTGAAACGATTGCCAATTCCCAAGATGAAATCAGGATTGTAATTGCCTAATTTTTTCAATTCATTGTCAGCGATTAATCCCCCTTGCTCGTTCAACAAAAGAATGCCGTCTGCAGTTCTTTTGTAACCCGTTCCATACATGTCTCCAACCTGTCCTCCTTCTTCTACCTGAAACCAAACTCTTTGATTTGTGTTGTCATATATTCCCGAATACCCTAATGTTAAACGACCATCAGTTTGGGGAAGAGATTCAACCGTTGCTACATTCCCGCTAAAGTTTAATGTAGTAGTCCATTCAAAATCTTTCCTTTTAAGAAGTTTTCCCATCAAAATCACTTCTATACCTTGAGATCGAACTTCCCCGCCATTTAAAACTTGTTGGGTATAACCCGAAGTCACCGAAACCGGTAGTGATATAATTTGATTTTTTGTTACCGTATTGTAATACGTGAAGTCAACAATTAAACGGTCGTCAAACATTCTGAAATCAAATCCAGTTTCAAACGAAGTCGTTTGTTCCGGTTTCAAGTTTTGATTTGGAATGGCACTTTGTTCGCTCAACGTTGGTTGGCCATTCACCGGTGTTTGTGCGTTAAATACGCCCTGTGTTTGATAAGGGTCAGTGTCATTCCCAACCTGAGCGACGTTCGCCCTGAACTTTAAGAAAGAGATTTTCTCAGGCAAATTAAATCGATTCGAAGCAATAAAGCTCATGGAAACGGATGGGTAGAAGAAGGAGGTGTTTTCAGAGGAGCTCATGGTCGCGAGGGCACTTGACCAATCATTTCTCGCCGTAACATCTAAAAAGATGTAATTCTCGTATCCAAACTTTGCAATTCCATACACTGAATTAATTCGTTTTTTACCATCGACCTGAAATACCTGCAAAGGCGAAGCGGCATTGGTTAAACTGTATACTCCTGGCTGTGCCAATTGAGTAGTTTGCGTTTGGACGGTGGTAGCTTGTTGGTCTAGGCGATTCCCTCCTGCAGAAAAATCAGTTGAAAATTTTCCAAGTTTCCGATTGTAATTCAACAAAAAATCTGTGTTGTTTTCTCTAAAGCCAACTTGGTGTTCTGCATACGCACCTTGTTTAAAACGATTGGTGCTAAAAGCTCTTTTAAATTGCCGAAGTTCTGTTGAGTAATCCATTCCACTCCGCAAAGAAAGTGACCAATATTCATCCATTTGATAACTCGCCATTACATTTCCAAACACCCTGTCTCGGTTAAACGAATTGGTATTCTCCTGTAAAATAAAATAGGGATTATCGAAGAAAGTATAGTTGAAATTATACTGCTGAACGCCTTCCAAACCCGGTTGCCAATAATCTTTCAATGCTCCTATATCGAGAGATCGAGGACCCCAAGCAACCAACGAATAGTTTGCATTTTCAGAACCGTAACCGTTGGAAGGTCGGTTGTCACTTTGTGAATTTACATAGTTCATTGAAGAACTAACTTTTAATCTGTCAGAAGCATTAATATTCAACCTCGCAGCTAAATTTTTTCGGTCTAAATTCACTCCGGGAATAATTGAATTACTGCGTAAATCAGTGTATGACAATCGCATGTTTCCGCCGTCAAAAGCGTTGGTAATTGACAAGTTGTTGATGTGTGTATTTCCAACCTGATAGAAGTCTTTTAAATTATCTGCATAGGATAAAAAAGGGGTTGCTGAAATTGGTGTCCCTCCGTGAACTGCAACATCTCCTCCTCTAACTCCAGCTGCAGGACTGGTAAATTGAGGAATTAATCGGCCATCTGTTCGCGGACCCCAAGAGTAAGATATGTTATCGTTTGTTCCGCCACCAAGGCCGTCCACAAATTCGAAATTTCCTGAGTTTCCTTGACCGTAACTATTTTGAAATTGTGGCAAACGAAATGCCGTCTCAACAGAATTGGTGCTGTTAAAACTGACTCCAATTCCTTTCTTACCACTCCCATCTTTGGTGGTAATTAAAATCACTCCGTTTGCTGCTCTTGTTCCGTATAACGCTGCTGCAGAAGGACCTTTCAATACAGAAACTGATTCCACATCATCTGGATTAATTTCCATCGCTCCGTTACCAAAATCAATTTCTTGAAAGCCAGCTGCTGCATCGGTTGTAAAAGGAACAATAGTATTGTTGTTTATCGGTGTTCCATCTACCACAAAAAGAGGGTTGTTGTTGGTAAAAGAAGCTTCTCCACGAATTGTAATTTTTGAAGTAGAACCCACTCCTGTTGCTCCTTGAGAGACGGTAACTCCTGCGACTTTAGCCGCTAAATTATCTACAAAGTTTACTGCCTGAACTTCGGTAACATCTTTGCTGTCAATTTTTTGAAGAGCATAACCTAAGTTCCGTTGATCTCGCTTAATACCCAAAGCTGTCACAACAATTTCATCAATTTGCTGACTTGAAGGCTGCAATATCGCTTTTACAGAAACACCGACATTGGCTTGAATTTCTTGTGGTTCAAAACCTAAAAAAGAAACAACTAAAGTAGCTGGGTTCGTTGGTACTTCAATTTTAAATGTTCCCTCGATGGTTGTTGAAACGCCTTGATTTGTGCCTTTAAGCACTACCGAAGCACCAGGTAAAGAACCGTTGTTATTATCGTACACAATTCCCGAAATGGTAAACTGAGCAAATGCAGTGAATGAACAGCACATTGCCGCCAACACCAAAAGATAATGTTTCATTGGAAAATATGAATAGTAAAAAAGTTGGATGAATTATGAGATAGTTCTATCTCGCAATTAACAACATTGGTGGAGCTCTTAGGGAGAGACTTTTGAAAAAAAGCTGAATTCTGACTTCTGTTAACTCGCGAACTATTCGTTGAGTGCACGAAAATATTTGCTTGAAAAAGTCGCTTAGAAATTCAAATTTTAAATGAAAAACAGCAATAATGTCTGCCGCAGTATCCATGTCTGCTTTCGTTGCAAGAACAACGACTGATTTGGTAATACACGCTTCTTTTACCTCAGTAATAAGAGACTTGGTTTGCCAATTTAACTGAGTGAAATCTTGTTTTGAGAGTTGATTCTTCCGAAGACCAAATAAGTACAAGCCTCCATCTTTTGCAGGCCCTAAAACTACCTGCTGAGATTTTAACGATCTCGCAGCAAGCAAAATGTCCTCAGTTGTTAGGGCTGGACAATCGTTTGTAATCCCTACAACAGATTCAAACCCTAAATCAAATAGCTTTTGATACGCCTCATGCGTTTGAGAGCCAAAATCAACCTGTTTATCAATTTCTACTTGAAATAACGGCAGCTTTGTTTTTTTAACCAAAGAAATTACTCGACTGTTCAACACTTCAAGTAAGCCACTAACTTTCTTAACCGGCATATTAGGCGCCAATTGCATAATACTAGCCTGCTGCTTACTTGTTGAATTGAACAGCAATACTGCTGTTTTGGATGTGCTTAGTTGATTGGGCAAACTTTCAAGAGTTTGTTGCAATATACAGAAGAACAATCACAGACAATTGTATACTAGCAGACAGAACAAAATTTAACTTTATTCCATTCTAAGCTCACTCCTTTTTAGCATCCTTCCCAACTCCGGATCCCAAACTTTAAGCTGCAGACATTTAATAATGTCTTTTGGCATTAGCGAAGAGGTCTTAGGATTCTGAAATTCAGGAAAAGCATCAAATGCTTCAGGCAAGCGGTAGAAAGGGATTTTAGCATTCGCATGGTGAATGTGATGGTATCCAATGTTTGCTGTAAACCAATGCATAAGCTTGCTCAACCTTAAAAAACTGGTCGAGTTCATCGCTGCTCCTATGTAAGTCCATCCTTCCTTTTCTTCGAAGGTAGCTTCAGGGAAATTGTGCTGCACGTAAAACAAATAAGAGCCTAAGCCATGCGCCAAAGTAACCGGGATAATGAGACTAAAAAGCATGGCAGCTAATCCAAAATTTAAGAAAAGGACAACGGCCAGGCCAAAGTGAAAAATTAAGGCCAATAACGAATCCCAATGTTTTGTTGGGCTTCTCAACAAGGATAAAATTGACATGCCCCAAGTAAAGGCAAATATGTAACCGAATGCGATGGTTAACGGATGGCGAATAAATAAGTAATTCAATCGCTCTTTCCTAGACATGGCGTTAAACTTTTCCTTCGTTACAATGGGAAATGAGCCGATATTAGAGGTAAATAATTTCGAATTGTGCTTGTGGTGGTGATCGTGCGAACGTTTCCAAATACTGCGCGGAGTAAGCATGTAGAAACCAAAGAAAGTAAAAATAAGGTTCGCCATTATTGACTTTCGTAGAATTGCCAAGTGCAGGTAATCGTGATAAATAACAAACATCCTAGCCAATAAAAGTGCTTCTAACGCACAAAAAACAGTTCGAATAGCCCAATGAAATGGATAAAGTGCCCCCACAAATGCACCGACAAGGAACAACAAAGTGCTCCAGGTGTATAACCAACTTTTACGCCTGTCTTCCTTAGCGTAAGGCCTTGTTGCAATAATTAATTCCTTTCCGTTCAACATATTATTACAAATTTATTTGTCTTTTGTGTTTCCATCGACGGTGCGTCCACAACCAAATTTCTGGTTGTTTTACGATGTCCTTTTCAAGTCGTTTGGTAAATGCTTCAATAATGTGTGTCTCTTCTTCTTCGCCCGGGTTTGTAATTAATTTCTCTGCTCGCATTTCATACAGCCCTCTCTTAATTCTATGAATGCCAATGTAAACTACAGGGTATTTCATTTTCTTGGAAATCTTTCCAGTTCCAGTAAAAACCGGAGTGTCTTGATTTAAAAACTGCATCCAATGTGCCCCTTTTGGCGAAGGGGTTTGGTCGGCAATAAATGCTGTAGCCGTCAGTTTTTTTCGATCTCCAATAATGCCTCTCAACGAATTTTTCATAGAATACAACCCATTGCCCAATCTGGTTCTCATTCGGTAAACTAACCCATTGAAGTATTTGTTCTGCAACGGATGATAAATAACAAACAATTGATGAAACGACTCAAGGGCAAAACGTGCACCACCCAATTCCCAATTTCCAAAATGGCCCATCGCAATAATTACGCTCTGCTCTTGCTTGTAGTATTCTTCAAAAATTTCAGTTCCAGTAAATTTTACTCGTTTTGCTAAAGTTGATTCGGAAATAGTGATACTTTTTAAGGTTTCCACGACCAAATCGCAGAAGTAGCGGTAAAATTTTCGCTGAATTTCCAACACTTCCTTTTCAGACTTTTCTGGAAAAGAGTTTTTTAGGTTTTGAATTACTACTTTTTTGCGGTAACCGAGAACATGAAATAGCAGCACAAATAAGAAGTCAGATAGGCGATATAGCCACCAAAACGGCAATATAGAAATGGCGTAGATAAATGGTAAGCTGAGGTAGTAAATCGCTGCGTTCATCACTGCAAAAATAGCTTTAAAAACCGCTTGAGTTTTTACTCATTATTTTTATATTAACGAACTAGTGTTGCTTACACAAAATAAAAAAGTCATCGCATGTCGCATGCCTTTCTAATTGATTGATTTTCTCAGTAAATTTTATCCTGTAAAGAAATCAAACACGTTACCAAGGGCACTACTTTTACTTTTGTAGAACTCGGTATAGGTGCATCTTTCACAAGAAACGTAAGAGAATTTTTCATTTTGCACATCGAATATTTTGCTAAAAATACCGCCTGTTGCTCTTATTTCTCCTTTGTTGTAGGTTACGTTGCTGCATTTTGAGCAGCTGAATCTTAATGGTTGGTTTTGTTGGTTCATAGTCTGTATTGATTCGTTTATCCTAAGATAAAACCAGTCAAAACAAAACACAAGCAAAACTTGATGAACGGAAAATTTGGGCACAAAAAAACCTGACAGGTAAGGGTAACCTGTCAGGTTCAATAAATCCTTATATCATTAAACTAGCTCAAATAAATCTTCTAGTGATTTTCTAACTTTGGCTGCATGCTGAGTAGCGTCCTCTTCAGAGCGATAACCAATAGGGCAGACAACTGCTGCCGCTAATCCTTTTGCACTTAACCCTAAAATTTCATCGTATTTACTTGCATCAAACCCTTCCATTGGACACGTGTCAATGTGCAGTTCAGCAGCCGCGTTCATTAGGTTCGCCAAGCCAATATACGTTTGCTTCGCAGTCCAACTGTCAATTTGCTCCGGCGTTCTTGTCCCTAAATTACTCTGAATAAATTGCATGTAGCCGGATAGGCTTTCTACTGGAATGTTATTCGCTTCAGATTTAATGGCCGCATAATGGTTTAAATGCTCTTCTGTAACTGCAGTAAAATTACAGAACACCAACAAATGAGATGCATCAACAATTTGTGATTGCCCCCAAGAGGCAGGCTGCAATAGGTCTCTTTTTTGCTTATTTTCTACTATTAGAACCTTAAAAAGTTGCAACCCATAAGAGGTTGCCGTCAATTGAATCACTTCTTTTAGTTTATCTAACTCTTTGTTGCTTATTTTTTTTGTAGCATCAAACTTCTTCGTGGCGTATCGCCACTTTAAATCTTCTATCGTTCTCATATTTATATATTCATTGGTACTTCCATAGCCAAAAACTTGGCTCCTTTAGCTGCTTTAAAATCTATGGTGCTAGTATCCCAAACCCCAAATCCGTCTCTTTTGTTTAAACTTTCTCCTTGCAGCTCCACATTTCCTTCTAGAATAAAAAAGTAAACGCCGTTTCCTTCTTTTTTCACTTCATAGTTAGACGAAGTTTCATTCTCAAACTCACCGAGGTGAAACCAAGCGTCTTGGTGAATCCAAACGCCATCGTCGTTCTGATTTGGTGAAAGGATTTGGTACAATTCGTTTTTCTTTTTAAAATCTTTAATTGAAATTTGATCGTATCGAGGAGTGACATTTCGCTGTTTAGGAAACAACCATATCTGTAAAAATTTTACGTGCTCTTCTTTATTCTTGTTGTATTCAGAATGTTGAACTCCGGTTCCTGCACTCATTGCCTGAACATCTCCACTTCTGATAACCGTGGTGTTGCCCATGCTGTCTTTGTGTTCTAAATCTCCTTCCAATGGAATAGAAATAATTTCCACGTTATCGTGTGGGTGCGTTCCAAAGCCCATTCCTTTATCCACTTGGTCATCATTCAACACCCGCAACACTCCAAAATTCATTCGCTCAGGGTTGTGGTAATTGGCAAAGCTAAAAGAGTGATGCGAATCCAACCAACCATGATTGGAGTGGCCTCTCGTTGCTGCTTTGTGTACTACTGTTTTCATTGTTTTTAATTCATTATTTGGCAGGTGATTAAACCCTACTCGTTCCATTAATTTATCATAGGTAGAAGGCCTTTCTACTTTTGAAAAAGCCAAGGTTGGACTGATTGCCGCTGCGGCTCCTCCTAAAAGTGCTCGTTTCAAAAAATCTTTCCTTTTCATAACGGCACAAAAATACATGTATATACATGTATTTGGATTAAAAATTTGTTAAATTATTTCATTCCCATAAACAACTTGCCAATTCCTACTTGACTATTCGTCGTTGTAGGTCAGGAAGTATTTGTTTCAAAGCTTGGTTATTAGGGAATTGCCTCAACCCTTCTTTTGTATATCTCAGGGCCAGGGAATAATCATCCGCATAGTAAGCGCTAAACGCAGCCAATTCATACACGGTTGGATTTGATTTACTCTGCTCTACGTAAAGTGTCGAATAATTTATGACCTCGGTATACTCTTTCAAGGTAAAGCATACTTTTGCTAATTCAAACAGGCCATACAGCGCATTTGATTCTAGTCGATCTGCCCTTAAAAAAGACTGCTTCGCAAGTTCACTCTGCTCTGCTACCAAATAAGCTTTGCCTAAGTCAATGTGAAAATTGTAATGCTTTGGATAAATTTTAATCGCCTTTTTAAAATAACCGATGGAAGTATTCACTTTTTGCATATCCACAGGGCCGCCTTTAGCACTTTGCTCTGCTTCTTTAATTAAATGAACAGCTAGTAGATAATTTGCTTGTGCCGAATTTTCAAGATGTTGTATGTCGTTACTCATTAATTTTATGTGTGACTCCCACTCTGAATTTCGAGCAACAGTTCTATTACCCAAAACAACTAATAAACCTAGCACAATAATTTCAATAGCTCGTGGCTTTTTAAAATTTAAGTTAGGCTTCAACCAATTTAAAAGCCCACCTACAAAAATGCAAAATCCCAATGAAGCTGTAAAGGCCAGTCTTTCGCCAAGCATACCAGCAACAAGCACTGGGAAATTGCTAAAAAGGAAAATACATCCAACAAACCAAGCACAACCAATTGCAATAAGTGGTTGTTTCTTATAAAAATACCCGATGCAAAAAAGCAAAGTAAAGTAACCAAGCAGGCTTAACCATACTCTATAGTCTTTAAAATTTGTCGTATCAATTTTAGCATATCCGTAATAAAAAGACAATTCTTTTGGGAAAACCATTATTTTCAGATAGGTTCCCATTACAATTAACCCTGTTGCAAAACGTTCCTCTAAACTGTGCTGAGCAACTAAGGTGTTTTCTACAAACTCAAGCCTCCTACCCTCTCTTAATTTCTGATTAAAAGAAATTTCTACCGTTTGATTTACATCTGAATTAAAATAAAATTTACTTTGTTGGTCCATATATTTTACTCCCACAAACAAAAAGGCTATACATAACCAGGCACCTACATACATTTTTTCCAGTTTCAATAGCTCCCACTTAGACAGTGCCAAAATAGAAAACAACAAAATTCCTATCTGAAAATAACCCACCACATTAAAATACAGGCTAACCACAATCGCGATAAGCGAAATAACGATGGGAATGTACCGATGAACTAGAACCGTTAAAAAAATTAACAGGGGGCTTAAATAAATTAATATCTGTAGGTAGTCTTGTTTGCGGTACGCTATTAATAACAACAATGGCAGTAAACCTATTAATAATTTAGGGTTGAATTTGATAGTTTGCTTGTTTACTAATGCTCTGGAGGAAACAAGCATGATTAAAAAGACTAAAAATTCAGCATTATAAAACGTAAAATAACCTAATAACGATATGACGGTACTAAATAATAGTACAACTTTAAAATGCTTTTTAACAATTGTAACTAGCAAAAGCTGTCCTACAATTAATAAAATAAGCTGGTGATAGTAGACCCCAATTGCCACAAATAAAAAGATACAACCGAGAATGAAAAATTCAAAAAGATTAAAATCTGGAAATGATTTCTTTTCCCAGTATTTTGGAATATAAAAAGCACTAAAATAGAATACGTTTAATGCCAAAAAAGTTACTAAACCCGGGATTAGTTGAAGATTAAAAGCAAAAAACCCAATTGGAATGGAAAAAGCTAAACCAATTTTTAGGTATTGAGAAACCTTGAGCTTTTGGGTAAACAAAAGGAGAATAGGAAATAAAGCGATTATTGGCAAAGCGCTTTTTTTCGATAAAATTGAAAGTACTACAAACAACACCGTTGAAGCTAGATATATTGGATTTCCTTTACTCAGCCACTTGATCGCACATATCGCTGAAATAATAAAAAAGACCAAGCTCAACAGTTCATCTCTATTTTTTATACTTGCAACAACCTCCGAATGGATAGGGTGAAGACTAAACAAGAGTGCAATAAATAACAGAATATATGGATTAGTCTCTCTGAAAATTAGAGCCAATAATTGATGCAACAACAATACAATTGCCAAAAAAAGAAGCAAGTTAACGGTGTGACTCCCCTTGGCCGATTCTCCAAAGAGTTGGTGTTCAAAATAAAAACTAGCCACAGTTACCGGTCTAAAGCCAGATTTTAGACCTCCTTCACTTTGATACGGTGAAGAAAAAATAGTGGCTAAATTGGATTCTGTTTTAGGATTTGTTAGAGGATGATTCTTAGTCACCAGCTCATCATCCAAATTATATCCATTAGAGACAGTTTTCCAATAGGTTACAAGTGCAACTAAGCACAGAAAAATAGAATGACCTTTTTTCATTCCTATCTGGATGTAAATAGCTTTTTTACTCGTTCAAATACGGATGGCGGATATACCTGAATGTACTTTTCCTGTAATTCAGCTAAAGTTAGAATTTTACTTTCTTCAAACAATATTTTGCCAATTTCTTCCAAGTCGACTTTCTTTCCCTCATACATTTTTGCTACACTTTCATTAAAGAACAAAGCATTTGCTTTTATTATTTTGAAAAAATCATCTTCTTTAAAATAATGAAGATACTGAGCCTCCTTTGAAGCAATGCTTACCGAGGCTGCAACTCTATTATAGTTCGTAAGATTAGGTTTTGAACCATGAAAAACATTATGTCTAAAAACAACGGCGTCTCCGGCCTTTACAGGTAATGAAAGCATTCCTTTATTTATTTGATCGAAATTCAGGAATGGCGATGGATAATGAAATGAACGAATGTTTCTAAACCATTTATGGCTTCCACCAATAACTTTCAAACACCCATTTTCTTCGTCTACATCTTGAATAGGACAGAAAATGGCAGCCGATTGATATTTATTTTCATCCACCACATTCCAATCCTGATGGAGCGAAGAGTGACTGTTCTCCCCTGTACCTTTTATCAGGAACGCTCCTCCACCAATCTGATAGTCTTCAAAATGCTGTTTAACAGGGATTTCAAATATAGAGCGTAATATGGAATCAACCTTATTGTTATAATCTGCACCTTGATCTTTTACATTGGTATAAATTCCTCCCAATTTGGTCAAACCCATTTCAGAATATAGCTCCTTGATTTGAAGTAAATCTTCTTTTTTTAAAAAATTAGAAATTTTGATTGCTCCTATTCTCTCAAAATCATTCTGTAATCTTTCAGATTTTAGTCTCATTCCTAACTTATATCAATTTATTAATCGGTCTAAATTCCATTTAATGTAGTACAAAGTATTCTGAATTTTAAATTTATCAAATTGCTTCTCTTTCAACTCAAAACTTGGTTTATACTTTTTAAGGGCAAATATATACAAGGAGAAATAATCATAATACAGGCTTGTATTAATTTTAAATTTTGACATTGTAAATTGATTAAAATGAATGAACACAATTTCGTTTTCCAATAGTGCTATTTGGTCATTCCACCCTGCAAAGTTACATCCCCTGTCTTTGATAATTCTAACTCCATCAAACAGAATAGGCAGTAAATCCAAATACTTTTGGTCATCAAAAAGTCCTCTCCAATATGATTTCTTCATTTCATATAAACAACAATCTGACCACCATAATAATGCTTTTTGCGCTTTTCGATTTACACCAATAAAACCCGCATTGTATAATCCTATTCTGAGATTCGCTTCTAACCAGGTTTGATTCTCTAGGGGAGAGGCCGGATAAAAATGAGGAGTAAGCAAAATATTATTTCTTTCTAATGCCTCATCCAAAAATTTACAATCCTTGAAGAAGTAAATGTCATTGTCTAAATAAATGACTTTTTCATATTTTTCCAATAAGAAAAGGAGAAATATTGGTTTTAAGGACCAACGGAGCTTGTCGTTTTTATACTTTGCAAGAGCTTGCTCTGTCCTTGGTGACTTCATATCAAATAAAGAAACCAATTCCACATTATGCGGCTCGATAGACGTATGATCATCATTTAATTCATCAACAAGTAATATTTTTAATTTCCCCCCATACGTTGCCAAACTATCTGCTAAAGCAAATGATTTAAACAGGTGAGATTGGGTTGATATGGTGCAAAAAGTAGCCACTAATTTATTCTTGACGATAGGTTAGTTCTATTGGACATTTTGTTATATAAAAGTACCGCTAAAAAAAATGGATTAATCAATACAATAACCATTGGAAAGGCAAATGACGTTATGAGTACGTCCATAAAATAATAGATACCTATGTGCATAAACAACAAGCCAAAGCCATAAATTCGAGCAATGCCTTTATTTATAGCTGCTGTAAGTGCAAATAGTTCTAAAACTAAAGTAGCCGATAATACAATAACCAAGCTGTTTTGAGACTTGGTTAAAAACTGAACAAACTCATTTGCTTTTATAAGTTGATTTAAATCAAGGGTCGTATAATACTTGTAATGAAAAGATTTAAGAACCTGTAAAGTTATCCGAACTCCGTCTAAAGGCCAAGTTATTCTTGTGTCAAACAGTTTTGAAAGGCCTGAAAGAAAATACCCGACAGTTACCGCTTGAATTGAATATTGGATTCGAAAATACCGCAACTTTACGAAGTTTGATTTATTGATCCAATAAGCAAATGCTTGTGCTAAAAACAAATAGGAGAAAGTCCCATTTCGCTTTAATATCCCGCTAGATTCTTCGCTTGTAAAAATAATAACCGATACACAGAACAGTCCTAACGTAACCCATTTCATCTTAAAATCAAACAGGTAAGCTGTGCTCAGGAGAAGTGCAATTGCAGAAATTAGAACTAAACCGAAACCATCTACAAAAAAGACACAATTAATTAACTTACAAATCCCAATTGGTAGTGGCACGCTATATCCATCCCTCAAGCTATCTCTAAAAACAAGAATCCAAATGTAGATTAATGGAATTTTGATACACAGCCACTCTATATCTACACCTTTATTTTTAAGCATTTTAATAGTTTTCATAAGATGTCATTAAAACGATTTGCTCGTGAATAGAATCATTTTTGTAATAAAATGCTTTCCGATATAATTTATATTCACCAACCAAGTTGCCTCTAGATTCTAGTAAAATGTTCATCATTCGATTTCCAATTTTCTGCAACTCCACTTCTGATTCCATAAAGTCTCCATATAAGATGTCCAATTCTTGCGAAACACTTCCATAAAGATGCCCTACGGCTTCTCCATCTGTTTCTAAATTTGAAAAAGGAATAATTTCGTCGGTCTTGTTGGTTAAATAAAAGCTATACGACCAGTTTGGAAAAGAACTGTACATGGGAAACCGCGAAAACGGATGAGTTTCATTAAAAATTAGCACTCCAATAATATAAAACAACGCAACCCAAAAAGTTGACATTCCCCATTTTAAAAACTTCATAACCTTTATATATTACTCATTTGCCGAATGCACTCATTTCTTTCTTTCACTCCCAAATCGGAAGATAATTTAAACTGAATACCGTTGTAGGAAATGCACCAAAAACTATCTCTCTACACCGGCTTTAATAAAAAATCTCGTATTCCTTAGTTCAACTCTATATTCTTTTATAAAAACCCAAAGTATAAAGTAATATCCTAATTCCCGCATTTCAGCCAACAATTGACTTTCTCTTAGCTTTTCAACCTCTATTAATGGCAAGTATCTACTCAACGTAAGAGATAAAATAGGAGTTATTAAAGTTATCACCCAAAAACAAATAGCATACTTTTTATCAAATATCTTATTCCCAATTGAAAGGTTGAAAAAAGGAACAAACCCGAGGATTGAAATTTGTAGAATAAGAATTATTGTTTTTATTATAACATTATTATTTCCCTGGTTATGAATATTTCTAAAAGTCCCGTTAATGTTTGAATGATATGGTTCGTTTCCTAACAAATAATCGTAATAATGAAGTCCGTAATCTATTTCTTCCAACAACACAAACAACAGAACAGAAGTAAATACTCCCCAGAAGAAAACAGCCCAGTCTTTGGTCCTAATTGATTTTAAAATCTGATCTAACCCAATATATACCGTGACTAACAAGATTAATGTTTGTGCTATTTCTAAAACACCTAATTCTCTATTTTCAATTGGAGCAAAAACCTGTGTGCAACTTGACCTTCCTAGAATTAACCACAAATACACAAAGAACATAAAAAGTATAAAACTGATTAAAAGCTTTTTGAATTTATTCACCTTGTCTAGTTTTTGCCAAAACCCAATTCCAAACTTCCCACTTTTGATTTCCCCACTCATGGAATACATGTGCAAATTTAGGCTTGTAGGTGGTTTTAAATAAATCATCAGACAACTCATCCGTCTCATTACTAACAACCAATTGATTGTTATGAAAGTCGGCAATAAAATTCCACTCTTTGGATAGTGTTGGATGATCTTGCAAAGTAAATTCCCATACTGTTGCGATTAACGTTCCTTGGTCTCTCGTCCTCCATTCAGGTTCATCAAATACCTGAATGCTTTTCTTAAACCAGGAAGACAAGAACTCGTGACTATCATCATCGAAAAGAAATACTCCACCGTTCCAATGTTGCCAATTTTTCTCTTTCACATTAATTTGGAAGGTATTGTAAATTGCTTGAGTCAGATGGTCGCAATCCGTTTTAAATATATTTTCTCCTTTTTTATTTCTCCATTCATTGTACCAGAGTGTATATTTTAAATTAGCCTCTCTGGCAATACTTTTAACATCTAATTCGTACTTAAAAATTTGACCGTCTTTAGTTGCCCACAGTTTCCTTTTCTTGTCGAAATAAATTTCTTTGTTTAACCAAAACTTAGGAAAGCTCATATAATAACGAACAGTATAAAACACCTTTGTTAGAAATGATTTTTGAAGGTCACCGTACCAGTCCTCAACTCTTTTTTGGTAGGTCTTTACAAGAGGACTTGTTAACTCTGAGTTTTTATCATGGTTTTTAAAACTTTTGTGGTACGCTTCTCTGTCTTCAGAGCATTTATACAAACAACCACAGTTTACGGCATTCGCACTAAAAGCTTGAATTTCGCAATGGTCAGGAGCAAAGCTAATTGGAGAGACGTATTGTTTAAAAATTTCATCACACGTTTCATTTAAGGCAATCACATCTGTATCTAGGTAACAATATGAATTGCCTTTGGGGAGAAATTGGTGAATTCCTGTTTTTAAATAAATACTTGCTTCATGATGGTTGTATTCTTTTGGTGTTTTAACATCAATGATATTATCGTGAAAAATTTCTATTTCATTTCGTGTTTTATCTGTCAGAACAAGTACCTCTTTTTTAGAGAAATACAGTAGCGCTTTTAATGAAAGGTGGAGTGTATCTATGTGCTCGTTACTTCCACAAACTACAAAAACATAAACTTCTTTGCTCATTTGTTACTTTTTATCAGAAATGCCGTTTTCTCAGAAGGCTAATTTAACTATTTGAACACCTTTATTCCTCAAAATTCACTACCCAATGAGTAAACCATTTTTCAAAAACAACTATTTTCCAAAGCTTCCAATTGTAAGATTCTTGAAGTAATTCCTCGATGTATTCTTTTCGAATAATATTTTGTTTTACAAGGTTACTGTCTGCTAACTCTTTCCTATAAAACTCCATGTTCATGTAATACTGATCGGGCCCCACAAAACCTTGCTTTTTGCGTTCCAATATTTCACGTGGTAGTTTGTCTTTCAATGTTTCAAAAAGCACCCTCTTTGTCTGATTTTGGTCAATATAAGTCTTCTCTTGGGCACTGAATATTTTCTCAAAAAGTTGATGGTCTAAAAAGGGAACTCTCACTTCTAAAGAATTTGCCATACTAGCTCGATCTACTTTTGTGAGTACTAACTCCCCCATAAAACACTTCATGTCCATGTGCTGAATCGCCTTAAAAGGACTCAACTCTTTCCTGAAATTTGAGCGATAAAACCAATGTACATCTTTTGGAATTGAAGTATGCAGCTCAGGATGCAACATTTTTTTTAATTCTTGCGCATCGAACCAACCCATTGCCATTGATTGCGCATAAAAATCAACAGGATTTTTTGGTTTAAAAATATTTTTAACCTTCTGCAATAAACTGTTATTGTACGTTTTATTAAAAAAGTCATGCTGCCAAGTGTAGCCTCCAAAAATTTCATCGGCACCTTCGCCACTAAAAACAGCTTTTACTTCTTTTCTTGCTAGGGCACTAACCATGTAAGTTGGTACAATTGAAATGTCTGCTATCGGTTCATCATATACCTCAGCCATTCGTTTCAATAAGTCCAAACTGTCTGCGGTAGCAACAACAGCTTTATTCTCTAACCCCAAATGATCTGCAACCGTTTTGGCATAATAATGCTCACTTTTCTCCCAGTTCTCAAACCCTATCGAAAAGGTATTTGGAGCTTTACCTTCCTCCTTCATCCACAATGCCAAGGCACTACTGTCATACCCTCCACTTAAAAAGGACCCAATTGGAACATCGGCCCTAACGTGCTGCTTTACCGAGTTTTTCAGAACCTCTTCTGTCTCAACAGCTAACTTTTCAATTTCGGGTGTTTCATTTGAAGAGGATAACTCCCAATAACAAACTGTTTTTTGAGACAAATCACTCAAATCAATAGTGATGTAATTTGCAGGAGAAAGTTTGTTTATTCCCTCCCAAATGGTTTTTGGTGACGGGATATAGCGGTACACAAAATAATCAGAAATCGCGCTATTGTTCAGTACTTTAGGAAAAGATTTTGATGCTACAATAGCTTTCAATTCTGAAGCAAAAACAACCTCATTCTCTTTAATTCCATAATACAAGGGTTTAATGCCAAACCGGTCTCGAATCAAATGCAGTTCCCCTTTCTTCTCATCAAGCAAAGCAATGGCAAACATGCCTTTTAAGCGGGTCACAAAATCAATGCCCCATGCTTGATAAGCTGCTAAAATTACCTCCGTATCACTTCCTGTGATAAATTGATAGCTGTCACGTAACTCCTCCTTTAGTTCAAGATAATTATAAATCTCCCCATTAAAGCTAAGCCAAACAGTTGCTTCAGAATTACTCATGGGTTGCTTACCAGAATTAGAAAGATCCAAAAAGGATAACCTCCGGTGACCTAGCGCTCTTTTCCCGTCAAATGAAATGAAAACACCCTCTCCGTCAGGGCCTCTATGAATCAATGAATCAACCATTTCTTTGAAAACGCTTATCTCAATTTGACTGTTGGTTTTTATATGTCCTACTATTCCACACATTTAATTTAAAACTGGTTGTTCGTTTTTACATTTCTTGCCAAAATAGTTTCTTTTTATTGATCTCTTAGAAATAATATTGCCAAAATTTCTAAATTTAAATTCAATCGCTAAAGCATTAATTTCATTAACAATATCATGAACTGCTACTTTAGATTCAAATGACGTGGTAAAGCACCCTACCTTTCTCTCCAATAGTTTTTTATTGTTTTTGACATCAATTAAAAATTGACTTCGAAAGTTACCCTCTAAATGTTGTATTGAATTACGATACCGGTTCGAGACAATCATGTGAGTATTGCCAAAATTTCTACTAGAATTATAAAAAGTAATTGAATCTAATTGTTCCATGATTTTGTCATAGGTAACAACCCTATTGTTAGTCTTATGTATAAAAATAATAGGCTCTGAAGGGTCAATTAAATAATAACTTTCTTTAATACTCACAATGGGAAAAGTATGAATTCCTTCGATTGACACTTGTTGTGACTTTAACCCTAACAGCTCGTTTAATAAATGCATGTAAAAATTAGTTCGTATCCCACAATCTGCTGAAACCAAATTAGAGTTACCCAATTCAAACTGCCGTCTTAATGGTAATTTATCCCAGTTTATTTTTATCAATGAATCCTGGGGCAAACCAAATTGATCTCCTAGAAATTGAAAGCTAAATGAGGCATAAACGAAATCTGCCAAAAACAATGCTTTTAAGTACAAGCTGGTTTTCTTATTAGTTCTGAGCGTATCAAACCCTTTTAGCTCTTTAGCCAAATACGCTAATAAATTTGTCGAATCTATATCTACATTCCTTCGTATTGTATCTCCAGTGAAAATGAAATTTATAGAATCAATTTCTTTTACAAAAGAAATTGATTCCCACTTATTTAAAGCAAAACCCTCCTCAATTAACTCAACATCAACATTTAATCCTTTGTTTTTCTCGCATGAAACGAAAATTGCCAGCACTAAAAAAAAGCAACTAGTTAGAAGTTTTCTTATCATCTTTTTTACAAAATGGTTTCGTTTTTAAATCTCTGCCCACTAATTTAAAGGCATAATACAATAGATAATTTACTATAACTGAAATCATAATTTTCAATTGATTGAAAAATTGAAAAATTTGAATAAAAAACTGAACCAAATAAGGGTGAATTAGTAAAATTAAATAGCCATATTGATTTCCATTCAAAAGCCAATAACCCACAATGAATGAACTAATAACAATGTAAAATCGCATTAAATAGTTGTTCCCTACTGACTTTTTTATTGTAAAAATTTCCAAGAATAGAAGAAGCAGATATACTAATCCTATTCCCAGCATGTAATTCTGATTTTCCGATTTCCAAAAAACAAACATTAGAAAAAAGCACAAACTAAAACTGGCCGTAAATTCTGCAATATAAACTAAGGTGTTTACCTTGGTTTTATATCGTATAGCGAATGAATTGATTCCTGATTTGAGATCATTCAATTCATCTTTTTTCTGGTGAAGAAGAATATCTCTAAGGCCGATACTAAAGTTGAAGAGTAAAAAAGCTAAATATTTTGGTTCGGTTATTTCTATTTCATAAACGACAAAAAGTAAGAGTAATGGAATTACATATGAATAAATTGAATCTGTTATTATTCCAAAAATTGGCTTTGTTTTTAACCGAACATTAGGATGTGAATATGCAAGTAGTGCTAAAAACTGACCGACAAGCAAATAGCTCGCATATTGTGATATTCTATTTATTAAAAAGAATGAGACGATAAAACCAACTAAAACTATTACTCCAATTAAATATGGGTTTGCTTTCTCTGTCAAATTTGATTTCCCGGCTTTTAAATCTACCACCTTATCGTAAAAATCGTTTACCAAGAAAGCAGAAATGCCCGTCAACAAGTAACTAAAAACGAGAGAGAGTAAAACTTCTAAATCAATAGTAGCAGCCTTTAAATAACAAACCAACAGTATATAGCTAATAAACAACATGCTGTGGTAAAACAGAAATGACCGAAGCCTATTAAAAGGTTGTACTAAGCTTCCCATTTTTCGCTAAGTTCTAAAAACCAACAGCCAACTAAAATAGGCGAACCAGCTACATAATTTCTATCTTTTGAAGTAAAATACTCGAAATCTGGAAATACAAAATCTTGTTCGCAACAAATATTTGTTATTTTTCCTTTTATCGTTTCACGCAAATTCTCATTTCTTTCAAAATACATTAAACTCAACCCTGCTAGAATCAACTCCGTAAACTTCAAATATTCAAGGTTTTTTACGATTAATTTTTCTATTGATTCTCCTACTAATATAAATCTAGTAACTCCTTCTTTATACGCCCTTGCTATATGGTAAGAAGTAACAAAAACGTTCGAATAAAAATGCTGTTGATCGCTGCCAGACTTCCAACTATCGATGCAAAAATCAATTGTCTTCTGGGTTGAATCATTTTCTCCAAGGTACATTAAGACATTACTCATAACTCCAAGTTCAAAATCTTCATTTCCAAACATTCCTGAATTCAGAGTAGGCCGGTAAAATTTCTTTTCCCTTAACCACCTAAAAAACAACCGAGGTCGCTTAAATAACAAAGTAGAATTTGGCAAAAACCATGTTTTAATAGCACCGCTTTTTAAAACATTAGCGGCAAATAATTGACTATTTTTTAATCGTACTCCATGTTTGGTTAAAACAAATGAGCAAATTGAAGTATCGTCAATGTCAGCAGGCACATTATTAATTCCAGGTTGGATTTTCCAAAACCTCCAAACATCTCCCTTTTCTTTCGATTCTTGAATGAATTTAACTCCACTTTCAATTTGCAAATAAAATTGACCCTTGCTATTAATATTTTGCAAAACATATAGAATGTTAGCATGTACAAACGGAGATGGAGTATTGCAATGCCAACCTTTTTCTTTTAAAGTTTCGTTGTTGGGATAATATTCCTTGGTAGGAAATTCTCCACTTGCTAATTGAGTTGATTTTAATAACTCAAGTGCTTGTTCTTTTACTTTATCAATTTGTCGTTTATTCCCCCTTGAAGTCCTTAATATCAATTCTTTTAAGCCTCGAACATGACTAGAGTTCCGATATTCAAAACTTTGATTCCAAACTAAATCCAAATCAGGGAATTCATGCAATAAAAGCTCCAACGAAATTTTTGCTTCTTGACGAGACAACTGAGCGCCTAAGCAATAATGTGGTCCAAATCCGAAGGATAGAATTTTACCTTTATCTCTAAAAATATTAAAACTCTCCGGGTTTTCAAAAACCTTTGGATCTCTATTGCCGGCCGCTATAGCCAAACTTATTAAGCTGCCTTTTGGTAATGTAGAATCTCCAATTACTGTTTCAGCCAAGCAAGTGCGCTGAATAATTTGAGTTGGTGCCTCTAACCGCAACGTTTCGTTAATAACCAATTCTATCAAATTAGGTTGAGATTTGATTTTGTCTAATAGTTCAGGGTTTTTAAAGAGCAATAAAATAGCGGATGATACAAGGTTGGGCGTTGTTTCATTTCCGCCTAGTAATAACACCTTGGTCAGGTTTAAAACATCGTCAGTAGTGAAATTTTCTATTGCATGTGGATGAAAAATAAACTCGTTAATTCCCGGATTTTCAGGGTTCTTTTTAGAATTCTCTATCCATTTTTTAATGATTGGCTTTAAGCTCTCCCATTGTTTGTTTGCATATTCTCTATCGTGAATTGATTGGTTGGAAACGGCTGACTGCGACCAAGATTTCAACTCCTTGTGTTCCTCAACTTTTAACCCCAACAGATCTAAAATAACCAAAGACGAGAACGGTAATGCAAAGTCCTTCAATAAATCAAACGCTGTCTTATCCTTAATTTGTTGTAACAATCGATCAGCAATATTTCTGTTAGTTTGCTCTAGTTTTGAAACTCTACTTGATGAAAAAATAGCTTGATCGCCTGCTAGAATTTTTCTGTTTTTCGTATGCTTTGGTGGGTCACAGTTTAATAATATGGGGTCAAACGAGTGACTTCCTTCAGAAGTAAAAACTTTTGGATTGTTAAGCACTTCAACTATTTCGTCAAAACCTATGATTAACCAAGTATTATTCTTTTCTAAATAATGAACAGATCCTTCCGACCTCAATTGTTCATAAAACCCAAAAGGCTTTTGAGAAAAACCCCAACTAGAAATATCTATTTCATTTGCCTGCATAGTCAAAAACCTGTATTAAATCTGTTTTTCATGTCTTGCAAATACCTTTCATCTTCTGTTACACTCCCTCTTTCCGCCATAAAGGCTTCACTTTCATCTCCAATTAAGTACCTTAATCGTTTAGATCCATCCGTAGTGGCTTCAAAAATAACAGTTGAAACTTCCCGAGGCTCTGAAAATGATGGGAACCAGTTCGTTGAATGCACCTTGTTTTTTAAGTTTTCGTAAGCTTCAATAGGGTTTTTTGCAAATTCAATAGTGGAGCCCTTGTTACCTTGCTTAATACCTCCTGGTTCAATTAGCTTAACTTGAATTCCTAACTCTTGCAATTCATAATAAATAGACTCTGAAAACCCTTCCAATGCCCATTTAGACGCGTGATAAACAGATAGCATTGGAAATGCCAATAGGCCACATAATGAAGAAACATTTACAATAACACCTGATTTTTGAAGCCGCATAGCAGGCAGAATAGCTCTTATGACAGCAACTACTCCAAAAAAATTAACTTCCATTTGCCGACGAATTTGCTCATCGGTAAAGGATTCGATGGCCCCAGAAAAAACGACCCCTGCACTGTTGATCACAGCATCTATCTTACTTTCTGTTTGAATTAATCGTGAAATCGTTTTGTGAATTGACTTTGGTTTCTGAAGGTTCAACACAAGGTAATTTACTCCATCAATTTTATTTTTTGGAACCCCTTTTTTGGAACTTATCGTGGCAAAAACAAGCCAACCTTCTACCAAAAATTTATCCACCAAATGACTCCCCACTTGCGAATTGGCACCTATAATTATTACTTTTTTTCTACTATCAGTCTTCGAACTATTCATAAATTTCTTTGCGTCTTCTTTTTCCATTGGCAAGCGCTTGAATAAATTGTTTCTCAGTAATCACGTTATTATTGTTTGCTACAAACCCTTTGGACTTCTGATCCGACGGTCGATTATGAAAGGTCGTATAATTACTGGTCATAAAAAACTCCTCATCTAGCTCGAATAGTTCGAACCCTAAGTCCGGGTTTTTACTATTATAATAATAATACATGGGCGAAACCTCTTTTGGTCCTATTAAAATCTGCAATGCATACCTAGGCTTGTCAGATTTATTTACGTCTGAATAATGGATCACTCCGTCTTCAAATATTACTGCATTTCCGGCCTTGCAAGGTATTGGTTTTAAATACTTGTTAAGTAACAATTCCTCAAATTTTTCGAAATAATAAGGCACATTCATCGTGGCTATATCCGGCAATATTTTATGACTCCCTTCAACCAACGAAATTGTTCCATTTTCTTCGGTCGTATCAACCAAAGGACACCATATAGTGAAAGAAGTATCCGACTCTTTGCCTACATGCGTCCAATTTTGATGAATTTCAAACTTCCCGGTCCCCGGTGGCTTTACGTAAAGGTTTGCATTCCAAACATGGTAATTATGAAACAACTTATTCACCAAAGGATTAAAGGTAGATTTAAACAGTTCGTTTGTCTTTCGTTTATAGGATTCGTTTGTATCTAAAAAAGTACAATGATACTTCGAAAAACCCGCCCGATCCGGGGCAAATCCGTCATCTGGATTTAGTTTAGCAATTTCACTTAACAACCTACTAACATCGTCTTCACTTAAGACAGGTGTTTTCACAAAGCCCTTATCTAAGTATTCGTGATTGTGTTTCTCGTTTCTAAATATTGGATTTTTCATACGCTAGGTTCTCTTCTCGCAATTTCTTGAATAAGTTCCTTCATTTTCAACAAATATTCATTTTCCATTTCTATTTCTTTTTCAAAGTCAGGTTCTTCAAAGGTAGATTCTTCTGCCGCTAAATTGAAGAATTTTGAATTTGAAATATTAGTGAATGTAGCGTCCTTTGTAAATCCTAAGTTTGAAATTAAATTTTCTCCAGGAAAGATAGTTGTTAATGAATTAGCTAACAAATACATCGTCCACTTTACGTCCCAAGACTTATCTTTCTCCACAAAGCGATCAAAAATTGAAAGTACCTCTTCAAAATCCAGTAATTGAGTGTTACTTTTTGCTCTAAAATGACCCCAACACTGATAATTGTTTGGGAACTTTTCCCATCGATTCTTCCAAGTTGCCCAGCCCCAAAAAGGGAGACTCACTCTAGATTTAAAATAGTGTTGTTTGCCCGCCTTAATTCCGAGGTTAGATCCGTTTATACAACCCACATTAGTCTCGTTTTCAAACTGGTCAAGCATTTTTTCGCAGTAATCAAAAAATAACATTGACGGAACTGTGTCATCTTCAAGAATTATGACTTTGTCTTCCGTTTTAAAAACCTGATTTAGTCCAAATTGAATAATATTTCTTAATCCTAAATGTTTGTCAGGTTGAATTATTTCTACAGGAATTGAAAATGAAAAGCGTTTAATTTCCTCAATAATCTTTGCCCTATTAGCATCTGAATTTGGTGAATTTGATTGGTCTACAACAATGTAAAAAGTAAGAGGAGAGTAATTATTTACCGCCGAGTAAATTTGCCTTAAATGTGCCAATTTCTTAAAGTTAAATATTACTACGGGGGTGTTGTTTTTCAATTTAAAAATATCTTTATTTAGAAACTTAAAAGTATAAATTTTATTACCTCAAAATATGGCTACAAACTCCGAATCTTTACTAATTTTAAAAGCCATCCGCCCTCCTCAAAATATAGAATCGATCGAACATATGAAAGAAATCATTGACGATAAAAGTCGACTAACTTTAATTGAAAAACCCTTTTTCGATAAAGTAGCTCCAATTATTAAAGAAATTTCAATCAATAATGTTGAGGGTGACATTGTATTCATTGGCGTATACAAGGGAGGTGGAGCATTGTATCTTAAATCATTGTTTGAAGAAGACGGTTTTTCAAATACTTGTTGGTTATTTGATTCTTTTGATGGGTTTAACAATCAGTTGGTAAGCGAAAATGAATCGACAACTTTGGAAAATTTTACTACTGAGGGAAAGTTCGAGTTTCAGCCCAGTATGGAAGTCGTTCGTTCGTTATTTAAAAAATATGATTGCGATCATAATTTAGAAATTGTAGAAGGATTTATCGAAAATTCATTGCAAGGTATAAACCTCTCAAAAATTGCATTTCTTCACCTTGATATTGATACTTTCAGTTCTACCACATTTGCGCTAGAACAATTGTATTCAAAGATTTCAACAGGAGGCTGGGTAATAATTGATGATTATCATGTTAATCTTTACCAATGTCGAGAAGCAGTTGAAAAATTTAGAAAGACAAATAACATTAGTAATGAAATGGTCACTATTGGGCGTTATCCTTGTGGTTGGCAAATTTAAATCAAACTCTGAATTTTTGGTTATAAAATCTCTTAAAGTAGTCTTGTTCGGATGGTAGCAAATGTATATCGGTGTTGGCATAAATTAACAACCAAACTCCTCTAGACTTGTTAGATAAGTTGTTTGTAGAAGAGTGTACAGTATTCCCATCCCACACAATTAATGAACCGGCTTTTGGTAAGGGCGTAATTTCTGATTCTCTTTTTGTTGTAAATTTAATTGCTCCATTGTGCTCCGTGAAATCATCCAAAACTAAACAGCAAGTAACAGTTTTAAATACCTGTTTTTGAGCTAACTTAAAATTTGGTCCGTATTGATTATCACAATGACTTTCAAATTCAAAATCTTCCTTTGCCGATTTTACAACTACCTGATCGTTATATAGGTATACTTCTGAAGTGTCTAAAAAGTTTCCTGCAATTTCCAACATCAATTTGCTAGTGTACAGTTTATATAGCTCTTCGTTATACTGGGAAGCCATATCCAATCCTTTCCAAAATGTAGGAACTCCATGTTGCTTCTTTGTGCCTATTATAGCTTCATTCCCAAACCGACTTTTAAGTTCTAAAGATATGTTTCGAATACTCCCAATAATTTCATCTGAAAAAACGGAAGGTAAAACAGTTACTCCCAACTCGTTATATTCTAATAGCTTTTTTTTCATTAGAGTTAATACTTGTAAATTTCAACAATGCAGTTTTTGAACAGGAGTATCCTTCTACCTCTTTTTCGCTCAACAATTTAAACTCATAACCGTTTGCACTAAAAGTAGCAATTAGCTCTTCAAAACTGTATTTCTGTTTTATCCAAAAATGGTATTCGATAACAAATTCATTCACTTTTTTCAAAAGTTTGCTTTTTACCAAACCCTCCACAATGTTACTTTCTTCCCCCTCTACATCAATCTTGCAAAAATCAATAAAGTCAAATTGTGAGACCACACTTTTTACATCAACCACATCTACGTCTACCTCAAGACTAGAGTATTCGTTTTTATACAAGGATGCAATGGGTAGGTTGTAGTCTGAATTAGAGGCTGTATAAAACGTTTTAGAACCTTTCATGTTACTTATTGCTGCCTGATGTAATTGAACTTTCATGCCTTGTAAATTCAATTCTAAACACTCGAAAGAATTGCCATCAGGTTCATATGCAACTATTTTTGCAGTAGGATATAAGCCACTAAAGTATAAACAAGATAATCCCACATTTGCTCCAATATCTAAAATAGTGGGGATTATGCTTTTTGTGCTAAACCGGTAAATTTCTTCCTCGAATATTTCTTTTACCAAGTAGTCGAAAACAGATTGCTTGTAATAGGATTTTAGCCTATATTCCTTAAATTGATGCGTTTGCATTTCCACTACTTTATTTCCCAGTTAAATGCATTTAGTAACATTCCTGTTGAAAAGTCAAGTTCTCCAATGTCAACAAACCCCGGCATTTTTACGTGTACTTTAAAATAGAGTAAGTTTTGCATGCTCTTAATCACTTTATAATTTTTAAACAATTCGCCCACATTTTCGCTTTCCAACTGCTTTCCTATCGATTTGTTCTTTATCTCAATTGCATTAGCAACAAATGTGAGCCCTATGCTATACACTTTAGAATTGAAAAAGTACCTCGGTATGGTGCATTCCAATTGCACCTCTCTAATTTCATTTGTTTCGTCTACAACCCCGGAAACAATAGGACTTGAAACAATAATAACCGTTCCGACCGAATCACTTATCGTTAAGATTACATCTACCGTGTCTTCAGAAGAAAGTTTCTTATAGTGAATGAAAATTAAAAATGGCTTATCGGATGAAAAATTCCGCTGACAATCAATACCTTGAGACAGGTTAAGTTTCTCTAAACAAAATCCTCCTTGCTCATTCAAGCCAGGAAATTCTTCTACAGTGACATTTGAACTATGAACATAAATGTTATTCTTATTAATTGCTTTTGAAAGATATGTTGAAATAATTTCTGCCTCTTTTGAAACTTGTATTACCTTGCCTTCGTTCATCTCAATGAACTTATCAAAAGCATTTAGTTCATACATGTTATGACTAACCATTACGACTGTTCGGTTAGATGCTATGATAGATAAAATCTTGTTTCTTGACTTGAGCACAAACTCAGCATCTCCCACACCAAAAACTTCGTCAAACAAATAAATATCAAAATCTAAGTGAGCTACAATACTAAAAGCTAACCTCAAGTACATCCCTTTTGAATAATTCTTTACAGGCTCATCAATAAATGTCCCGATTCCGCTAAATTCAATTATCTCTTCAACTTTAGGATGTATCTCTTTTTTTGAAAATCCTAAAAGCTGACCATTTAAAAAAACATTTTCCTTGCCACTTAATTCAGGGTGAAACCCAGCTCCAATATCCAATATACTAGCTACCTTCCCTGTTAATTTTACACAGCCAGAAGTTGGTTTTGTAACGCCAGCTAGTATTTTTAGCAAGGTACTTTTCCCACTTCCATTTGGACCGATAATAGCAATACTCTCCCCTCTTTTTACTTCAAAAGATACGTCGTTTAACGCTAAAAAACTACTAATTAAGCTTTCACTAATTACTACCTTAGAATTTCTAAGAGAATAGTTTTTAGATAAATTTGACACCAAAATGGAATTCTCTTCTGTCATACGCTGTCTGCAAATTTATTTTCTCTGAAGGAATATAAATAGAACCCAAAGAATAGTACAACCGTTGATAGCAAAAAATTGATTCCCCAAATGAATTTAAACTCAATTCCATCAAAAATGACCCAACGCCATAAATCTATAACATTAGCTATTGGATTATAATCGAAAATAAATTGAAACCTCTCTGGGAAAATACTTGCCGATAAAAAGACCGGTGTAAGCCAAATTGCCATGCTGATAAGGTAAGGTAACACCTGCAAAAAATCTCTTTTTGCAATTGAAATTGACGAGATAATGAAAGCCGCAGCTAAACCACAAGTAATATTAAAAAATAAAACAACAGGCACAAAAATTATTTTCCAACTAATTCCTATCTCATAATAAATCAACAAAGGAATCAACAAGGCCAAACTAATAATTGCCTCAAACAAACCAACGACTGTTTTTGAAAAGGGTAAAATACTTTTTGGAAAATATATTTTCTTGATGATGTCAGTTGATTCATGCACCGCAGAAACTCCATTTGAAATAATATAAGTAAACAGATTCCATCCCACCAGCCCGGAAAGCACGTACAATGCATAAGGAATTTCCCCAGTGGACCAGTTTAACAAATAACCAAAAAAAGCGTAAATGCTTAACCCAAACAGTGGTTTAAAAACACTCCAACCAAAACCTAAATACGTTTGAGCATATTTTACTTGTAAATCACGTTTGGCAAATACCCAAATTAAATTCTTCTGCTCCCAAACTTTTACGATCGATGTTTTTAACGAATCACGACCCGAAGTATAGGTAGTTGTTTCTCTAGTATGCATGTATGAAAATCAGTTCTTGCCGCTTATAAAATGTGTTTGCTCCAATTGGTTTATAAAATTTACTTTTACCAAAAAAGTATTTAAAAAAGACTCTATTGCTAAAGATTGCTCACATTGTTAACCCAGTAAAAGTAGCTAAAAATAACCAGTTGTTTGCGGCTCAGTTTATCACTTTTGAGAGCATGAAGGCGGCAAAGAATCAAGCCATTCTTTCTGATTTCGAGCTAATTCAATGCTGCACACAATACTCCGAAGATGAGGAAGTCGTTCCTAGTTATTTCAAGAAGTTAAGCAACTTAAAAAGGTCAGTAAATGAGGTTAATTCCAAATTAAATGGACGTAAACTCCCTTTAATAAAGGATATTCTTTCCAAAACCATTGAAATTAAGAACGTTGATTACATTATTTACACCAATGTAGACATTGCCCTAATGCCCTTTTTTTATGATACTGTTCACCAATACATACAAGATGGTCATGATTTTATTAGCATTAACCGTAGAAGATTAGAAAACAAGTATGATGCTGCAGATCAACTACCACAAATGTATGCTGAGTTAGGTAAATCGCACCCTGGTTTTGACTGTTTTATTTTTAAGCAATCGTTACTGGATAAATTGCACCTAGATGGTATTTGTGTTGGCGTTCCTTTTTTAGAAGTTAGCCTTTTACATAACTTACTGGCGGTAGCAGAAAATCCAAAAATTGTATTCGACAAGCACCTTAGCTTTCATATTGGAATGAATGTTCTGGGATTTAAAAAAGATGCGTACTATTCGCACAATCGTGCAACTTATTTTACTTCCATCTATCCCAAAATCAAATCAAATTTTGATTTAAAAAAATTCCCCTATGTTGAAGATTCCCGGTTTAAACGACTAATTAAATGGGCATTGAATCCAAGTATCTTTGCAGTAGATTATTTAAATTTGGAAGGAAAAAGTAGTTTGCAAAAGCTAAAGTTAAAGCTCGACGAAATTCGGTGGAGGATTTTACAACGCTAATAAGTTTAGGAAATAAGATCGCTTAGCGTAAAAGGAAATAGAGTCAATTTTTAGTCTTTGGAAAGACTCCGACTCTTCACCGTCGTCTTCAAATCCCAAGTTTTTATTGTACGCGATTGCCACGAAATTTTCGTTGTGAACTTTTGCAAAAACCGTTTTTAACTTTAATTCTTCAAAAGCATATTCTAAAAGCGCAAGTGATGCTTTAAAAGCGATACCTGTTCCCTCAAACTCTTCATTGCCAATAAAAAGACCTGCATATGCCGATTTGTTTTCGGTATCAAACCGGTCTAAATGAATTAGACCTATTGGTATTAAGTCTTTAATAATAACGAAGTAATCATTTTTAGATAACACAGTAGATTCAAACCATAGTTTTTGCTGATCCTTTGAAATCTTCGCCTTAACGTCCATAAAGTGACTCACCTTGGGGGAGTTTCTCCATTCTCGAACAAGCATAGCTGTCTCCAACGTTAGAGGTTCTAGACAAATTCCAAATTTTTCAATCATAGCTGCTCATCTTCTTCAATCATAATCTGATCCAATTCATTTTGGCTAATCCAAATCCTCCGAACATATTCACCTATTACCCCTAAGGTCATTAATAAAATTCCAGTAGAAAAGAAGATAGAAACGATAAGTGCAGAGAAACCTTCGTAAGAATCAAACACAATTTTTTTGTAAATAAAATAACATCCTATAAAAAAACAGGTTACAGCTGTAAGAATTCCGAACTTAATAATAAAGTTCAGCAAAAATGAAGAATGAAAAACGATTATTTTTAACGCAAACTTGAATAAACTCCAAAAAGAATAACTAGATGATTCTCCTTCTCTTTTTGCGTGGTTGACTATGCAGGTTGCTTTTTTTCTTGCGTTTCTTAACAAATATTCTTCAATAAAAACAATCGGCTTTTTACTCTTTTTAAAAGAGACAGCAACGTTAGAGCGCATTAATCGAAAGGCAGTTATTGAAGAGTAGTCAATTTTTTCGTAGCTAAAAATTAACTTCAAAACTGAGCTGCCCAGGTTTCTGAGAAATGAGTGTTCCTTTTTGCCAAAAGTTCCAAAGACCAAATCTGCTTTGGTTTCTTTCAAATAGGTAATTAACTTCTCAATTTCAAATGGATCGTGTTGCAAATCATCATCAATAGTAGCAATAAGCGGCGCTGTACAATAACTTAAACCTATTGCAGTTGCTGTATGCTGCCCATAATTTTTTGCCAAGCGCACAAACCGATGCGGAAAGTCTGTTGGTGTTTTTGCTAAAATGCTTTTACTGCTTTCAACATCTCCATCTTCTACAAAAACAACATTAAAATTAAAATCTATGGAATTTTTCCACTCATTCAATCGCCCAATCAGTTTAGGAAGTATTTTTTGCGAATTATAAAGTGGAATTACAATGTCTAACTCAATGCTTTTCTCCATTAAATATGTATAAATTCAGGCTGAGCGATTTTTATTCCGTCAATTTTTACTAGGGCCGAGGCAACTGAAAAGCCCACTCCAAAGCCCGAGAATAAAACCCATCCTCGTTTTTTATTCGGCCAATTTAAGCTAAAAGTAAGAGGAATACTTGCAGAGGCTGTATTGCCATACTCATATAATGAGTTTGGCAATACAGCCTCTGCACCAACGGCTTTCATTATTGACTTATTTATTAAAAGGTTTGCTTGGTGAAAAACATACATCTCAGGAGTTCGACTCTCCTTAGCATACCTCTCGAGTAAGGTTTTAATGTTGTTGGGAACGTATTTTATCGCGTAATTAAAAACATCAATACCGTCCATTCTCATCCAATTCCCCGTTTCGCTTTTTTCTAACGAAATTGCTTTTTGTCCTTTTCCAAAGGTCTCCAAATTAAAAAAGCATTCCGAATTTTGACTATTTTCTAACCCAATAGCGGATACTCCGTCTGAAAAGATAGGCTTCACTCCCATATCGTTTTCCTCTGTTAAACTACTCGAAATATCTCCGCAGCATAAAATTGCCCTTTTCCCTTCTTGGTCTAACGAAGCTAACAATTGGCCTGCCGTATGTAATCCATATACAAACCCCGAACAACCTGAATTAATATCGTACGCCAAGGCGGTAGGCGGAAAATCCATTTCCCCGTGAAGTTGACAAGCCAACGAAGGTATAGGGGATAGAGCTGTTTGTGTTACAATGAGCAACACGTCAATGGAGCTTTTATCCCAATCTAGCGTTTCTAAAAGTTTGTCCATTGCTGTTTTAAATAAAACTTTAACAGACTGCTCTTTCTGCTTTACAACATGTCTGAAACGAATTCCAGTATGTTTTATCAGCGCCTCCTTTTGGGCTAAACCCAGGTTAGATAAATTTAAATTGTCTTCCTTATTTACCGGTAAGGCTGAGGCAATTCCACTTATTTTAATTCCTTTTAATTTAGAAAGGGCCATCAGTTTGGGTTTTGAATCATGTCAAACAAATCACCCAAGGTTTTTGATTTTGAAAGGTCAGTGGAAGAAATTAAAACTCCGTATTCATCATTAATTGCAGAAATAAAGATCAATGCGTTTAGTGAACTCCAATTTGGCAAACATCTAAACTCAGTTTGTAAGCTCAATACGCTCTGCCCAACTTGAAATTCATTTGCTGAGAAACTTAAAAAATCCAATTCACCCAACTCCCCTGCTAATTTCATAATTCTCGTATATATCTCTGTTGATTGTGAAGAAAGTTCAAACTTATAAAAATAAGTAATACCCATCTCAAAGAAAATATGCATTTCACAACATATTTCCGCATTTCGCAGCATTTATGGAGAAAGATTCGAATGATAAAATGACTATATTTGCAAAATTAACAGTTTTTAAGAAACTATTATCTTTTTTTAAAACATTATGAAAAAATCGTTTTATTATTTTTTGTTGACATTTTTTGCTCTCGGTACTCTAGAAAGCCAAGCGCAATTAAGTAGTGCCGATGTTCAAGTAAGTATAAACTACACCGACGGTTCAATGAGAGTTACTTGGAAGGATGATCCAGGAGGATCTTCTGTTTGTAGAACTTACACTCAAGAAGAAAAAATTTCTTATCAAATTGGATCTGGAGCTAAAACTCAGATATTCATAAATAACGGATCTTCTGGGTCGAATGGTGCAAATTTTGCTAACTTCACCTCTCTTCCAGCTGCTTTTTTTACAAGTGGTTTAACAGTCACTTTTGAAGGAAAACATGGCAATGGCAACGGAGGATGTGCAAATCCACTTATTCCTTCTGTTATACCAATAGTAATAAACACAAGAATTGAAAACCCTCAGTCTTTAAACGCAACTTATGATGCGTCTTGCAGTAATGTAGGCTTAAGCTGGCTACCTCCTTCAATTGTTGCTGGGGCGTCTCCTTTAAGGTTTCGTATATCAAGAAGAAAGGCGAATACTTCCAATACTTTTGTATTTGTAAATGAAGCAGCTAGCAACGCAACTTCATACAATGATGCAGGAGCTCCTGACGGCATTGAACAAGAATACAAGATTCAAACACGGATGTATTATTCTGGCTCAAGAACAGCAGAAACAAATGGGGCCTCTGTAAACGGTCGTAAAATTGGGATTCCTGGAAATGCCAGTCCTTCTGGTGTTTTCATTGATCAAGCAAACTGTAACGGTGCTTTGGATGTCAACTGGAATTGGTCAAACTCAAACAACCCTAGTAATTTTGAGTTATATAAGTCAACTTCCGCAAGTTTTCCAGCCGGATTTACAACAACAATACTTTCTGGCTCAGATCGATCTTTCCGAGATAATTCTGCAGTTTCTGGCACTAAATATTATTATAGAGTAAGAGCTACCGCGGACTGCCCCTCAGCAAGCTCCATCGTTTCAGGTTATTCAAACGTGGGGTCACGAGTTGGTTTAGGTGTCCCGGTTTCTACAGTTACTACCGGAATAACACCAAATATTACGAATAAAGAAGTTACTTTAACTTGGACAGACAACTCTATAATGGAGGAGGGTTTTAAAGTGGTTAGACAAGGGCCCAACGGCCAAGTTGAATTTGACGTTGCAGAGAACATAACAAGTTACGTAGATAACACAGCAGATATCTGCGCCAATTTGACCTATTCTGTTAAGGTTTTTAACTCTTGCAGAACCACTGGTGTAATTTCAACAAATTCTCAAACCGCATATATTCCTGCTGACATTGCCGCTGTTTTTAATACCACTCAAAATAAAGCAGACGCTTCTGATGGAGAATTTGGAGATCGAATTGAACTAAAGTGGAAGTCTCCCACAAGACAAGTTGACGATTGGTCTATTTATCGCATAAATCCTTTAATCCCTGACACAACTTTTGTGGCGTCAGTAGATGGAAGTTCAAGGTTTTACTCTGATCTCTCTGCAAATGCTAATACATTGTATGAATATTTAATTGAAGGCGTTAGTGATTGTGCTGGGAACACCATCAAATCAAACACAACAAAAGATGTAGGCTTTAGGCTTGCGTTTGGAACATCAAATGGTCAAGTAACGTACGACGGAGGTACGGCAGTTGAAAACGTTAAAATAACAGCTGAATCTGCCTCTGGAGCGAGTGGTTTCTCAGGAGATTTTAATGGAACTTCTAGTTATGGGAATGCTAATAATCCAACAGATTTTCAAACTGATTCGATGACGCTTACAGGCTTCATCCGTCCCAATAATTTAATTGGGAAAAAGGTAATCGCAGCGAAAAAAACAACAGGGTCGATAGGTTGGGAATTCTTCCTACAGAATTCAGTCTTAACACTCACCACAGGGAGTAAAACAATTACAGCCACATCTCCATTTATTGTTGCTAACAATTGGGTCTCCGTTGCTGCATCTGTTTCGGGAGACACCGTGAAGTTGTATGCAAATGGCGTTTTACTCAATACTGAAGCGTCTAACCAACGTTCAACAAACACTACATCAGATTTTTTAATTGGGAAATCACATTCAGGTCACTTTTTTAAAGGTCAGTTAGATGATCTGCGTTTTTATAATAGAGCATTATCCAATGACGAAATTCGAAAAAGCTTCGATGTTTACATAAATCCGTCTCAAAATGGGTTAGTTGGTTATTGGAGGTTTGATGAAGGATTTGGAAATAATGCTTATGATTACTCTAAGACCGTACTCACCCCTAATAAAAATCACGCATCACTTGTAAACGTTCCTTTTAGTGCTAGCAAGCCTTCTACAAGTCAGTTAACCGCAGGAGCATACACAGATGACAGGGGTAGCTATTTCATCCCGTTTATCCCATTTTTCGGAAATGGGGACAATTTTCTAGTAACGCCCGCGTTCGGGACACATACATTTACTCCTGCAACTACAACGCTTTACATTGGCGGAGCTACCCCTAATTTTAACAATGTTAATTTTCTCGATAATTCATCCTTTGATGTAACTGGATCAGTTAAATTCAAAGGTTCGAGCTGTTTTGTTGAAGGTGTATTTATTAAAGTTGATGGTGCAGTTGTTATTCAAAACGGTGTTCCTGTTCAAACCGATGCTCTGGGATTATATTCAATGCAGGTCCCTATTGGCCCGCATGTTATAACGGCAGAAAAAACGAATCATGATTTTTCTGTTGGCAGGTTCCCGTCTTCCGGCAACTACAATTTCCAACAAAATGAAAATCTTAATTCATTTATTGACAGCACTCTATCAAAGGTGATTGGCCGGGTAGCGGGTGGAGGAATTCAAAAATCACTGCTTCCAGGCTTATCCCGGGGAATAAATAACATTGGACAAGCAACTATAAATTTTAAATCATTGCAAGGGAATGGTTGCTTAGATACCACGGTTACAACAGATGTATTTGGTGAATACGAAATAGACCTACCCCCTCTAAAGTTTGAAGTTAAAGATTTCGCAATTAGTTCTAATGCCAGTATAACCTTCCAGAATAACGCAATCCTAGACTTATTCATCGGTCCTCCGCTACAGACAGAGACTGACACCCTATTTCGGGACTCTGTTGGAGTTAAAAAACTTGTCCGGATTGACAGCGTTTCATACAACAAACAACTTGATTTTATCTATTCAGAGGCTCCAATTCTGAATGTTGTAGATGAAAATTTTCAGAATAATTATGGTGCTGATTCCTTGCCAACAACGTTTAATAATTTTGCAATAACCGTCCCAACAATCTCATTAGGTCTAAATTATCCAGTATTTCAAGAGAACCAAGAGTATAATTGGAATATTTTGGCGAATGAAGTTTATGTTAACAAAGATGCAAACCAAGCGGACCCCACTACCTGGGTTTACGACAGTGTTCCATTGACTGATGGTAAATTTGTTATTAATAATAACTTGGCTGTAGACATTTCAAGTGAAATTGTTGTAGAGCCGCAGGATAATTTTGATGGTACGCAGTCGTATACATTTGTTGCCAGCCAAGCTAATATTTCACAAAATCCTATTCCGCAATATAATTTCACTAAAACTTTTGAAATTGCGTTGGTCACTCCTACCTCAACAGTTATTTGGAAACCAAATGCAGGTGACGGAACACCTTCTCCTCTATTTAGAGGTATAATTTTTGGAGGGAAAGCATTAGGTAATTCCTTTGCAACTGCAGGCCCTCAGGTTGTCACAATGATTTTAAGAGATCCTCCGGGGTCCAATAGTTTTTCTACTTGGGGAAAAGAAACGACTCATACAACAACGAGCTCACTTGAAACAGATTTCGGCCTTGGATTTAATCTTGCCAAAAATGTCAAGTTAGGTACATCTTTTACCATCGGACTAGGATATGCTACTGATGCGAAATTTAGCAATAATTTAAAATTAGAATTGGAGATACAAGCGAGCGTTAACACTAATAACGAACATGTTGAAAGTGTAACAAGAGGAACCGATTTAAGTACTAGTCCTGATCCAGATTTTGTGGGCCACAATTCTGATTTATTTTTCGGAAAATCAATGAACATGGATTTTGGCCTTGCTCAAGTAATTGATTTGATTGACACCTCTAAATGCGGCGGATCTAATACTCAATGTTATGGAGATACTCTATACTATAATGGGAACGCTTTTAGAATAGGTACAACTAAAACAATGTTTGTAGTGCCAGGAGGTTATGGAACCGAGTTTGTTTATTCCCAATCAGGAATTGAAAATAACGTAATCCCTAGATTGGTCAATTTACGAGATCAAATACTCTCGGGAGGAGGCAACTATAGCTCAATTCTTCCATCTAATCATGTTAATTATGGGAAGAGTAACGACGACCTTATTTTTGGTGCTAGTTCAACTCCTGAACCACTAAAAAGTTCGCGCAAGGATAGCTTAGGAGTGAGTTATTACTTCTCTGGTTATGGTACAAAAGATACGACTGTTATAGATACAATCTTACCTCCGCCGTTTCTCGTAACGTTCTCAAGAGTTGTAACAGTTGTGACAGGTGTAGATAGCGTTTGGTGGTATAATAGGCAAATAAAACTTTGGGAAGACGCGTTAGCACTAAATGAAAAAGAAAAAATCGATGCGACTTCAATAACTTTAGCCCGTAATATTTCTTATCAGGCAGGATCTTCCATCACTTATACAAATTCTTCAACAATAACCGACACAAGAACGAGAACTTATAATTTTAATTTATCGGAAAGAGCATCATTAGAAATTGGAGGAGAAGTTGCAGGTATTGGAGTAGCCATCACCCAATCCTTGGAACTCACTCAAAAAATTAGTAAAGGATCATCAAATTCTACAGGAACAACCACAACTTTTAGTTACACTTTAGATGACCAAAACCCTCTAGATGACTTTAGTGTTGATGTGTTTAACTCTACAGAAGGATTTGGAACAATGTTTAAGACTAGAGCAGGAAATACTGCTTGTCCTCATCAAGAAGAGTACAGATCCAAATACCATCTCCCAGGAACCATAATAGATCAAGCAACCGTGCAATATGAACAACCGAGAATAACTGCATCTCCGTCAACAATATTCAATGTTCCAGCAGATGGCTCTGCCATAATTAATTTAAATCTAATCAATGATGGAATAAAACAAGAAGTTTATGCAATAACAGTTCTTGAAGCTTCAAATCCGAACGGGGCAATATTAGAAATTGATGGGCTAAGCCCGAATAGACAATTTGCAATCCCACCGCAAGCCTCATTAAATAAGCAACTATCTATATCTAAGGGAGCATCTCATATTACTTACGATAGCTTAGCTATTGTATTTCACTCAACTTGTCAATATTCGTACGGCACTGCAAATTATAAAGATATTGCAGATACAGTTTATATTTCTGTTAATTTCTTGCCCTCCTGCACGGATGTTGCTATTAGTAATCCGGGAGACCAATTTGTGTTAAATAATTCATTTAATGACACCTTGCCACTGATACTATCGGGTTATGATATAAATTATGGAGGCCTGGAAAAAATTGGTCTCCAATTCAAGCCTTCTTCGCAATCCTCTTGGATTTCCTTGTCGGAAGAATGGTTTTTCGATACTACCAATGTAGACCCGCAACACCCAAGTCCATTTCCAATTCCTACAAATCAGTCTTACATTAGCTTCAACTTAGATTTGGCACAAGCCATTGATCAAAAATATCAAATTAGAGCATTTTCACAATGTGAGATTCCAGGAAACCCAGATAAAATTACATATTCAAATGTAATTGGAGGTATCGCAGATAGGGTTAATCCACATCCTTTTGGAACTCCATCACCTGCTGACGGAGTTTTAGACCCAAATGACGACATTACGATTCAATTCAATGAATCAATAGAATCAGGTTCTTTAACCATCGACAACTTCCAATTATCAGGAGTAGTGAACGGCCAAGAAGTAAGACATGACAAGACCGTTTCTTTCGATGGAGCAACCGGATACCTTCAAGTAGCAAATGGATTTGATTTTGCTTCGGGAAGTTTTACGGTTGAATTTTGGGCTAAACGAAATGTTTTAGGTACAAATCAAGTGGTTATATCACAAGGGAATACTCCAAACAACTTATTCACAGTTGGCTTTAATGCATCAAATAATGTGGAAGTTACAGTTGGAAATCAAACATATTCTTCCACTTTCATTAATAATGATGACAGCACCTGGCATCACTACACAATTGCTTACGATAAACCAAATTTAAATCTAGAGATTTTTGACCGCTCTAGTTCTGCAACTGTCTCAAGCACGAATAATAACTTCTTCTCTTCGTTCACGAGCGGTGGCAAAACATATTTTGGTAAAAATTCCCGAAATAACTCGGAATTCTTTAACGGTAGTGCGCATCAAATTAGAATTTGGAACAGAGCCCTAAGCAGTTCTGTTGTTTCAAGCAGGTTAAATGTTAACCTTACGGGGAGGGAGCCAGGTTTGGTTGGATATTGGCCAATGGAAGAAGGTAGAGGAAACCTAGCGGAAGATAAGGCAAGAGCTAGGAATGCAGAAGTATATGCTCAATGGGAAATAAGCCCAAAAAGTAGCAGCGCCACTTTTGACGGAACTAACGATTTTGCCTTGCTTGATAGTGCTGGAACCTTAGCGGTTACATCTGAAATGGATCTTTCTGTAGAGTTTTGGTTTAAAACTGCTGGTGGATCTACAATGTCGATGCTTTCTAACGGTGGCGGAAGATTTACTCCAAATGGTTCTAACAGAAATGGTTGGAATATTGAAATGGCTGCTGATAACACTGTTCATGTTAAAAATGATAGCACAGATTTTATAGCAGTTTCAACCAATTTTGCAGATAACAATTGGCATCATTTTGCTTTAGTCGTTAAAAGAGCTGCCAATGCAACTGCATACATTGATGGCATTCAGCAAAACACACTTAGTGCAAATAATTTTTACGGATTTGGAGCACCAAGACTTGCAATTGGAGCGCGTTACTCTATAAATAGAAGTATTGAAACATATGATCAACACTTTAATGGTTCAATTGATGAGATACGCATTTGGAATTCAGCTCGATTAAAAGATAACATAGAACTTGACATGTTTAATCGTTTAAAAGGCGATGAATTTGGCCTATTGGTATACTATCCATTTGAAGAATATCTAGTTGATGGATTTGGCGTACCAAACCTTACACCTAACTTTAAAGATGGGTCACTAAGTTTATTAAATTTAGTAGCACAGAATGGGGCTTTAGTAACTTCTGCTCAATCTCCTGCGATTGCTTTACAAAGACCTGTAAAAAATATCAACTTTACATGGAGTGTGAACAATGACAAAATTGTTATAAACACAAATGAGGATCCAAGCAATATCGAAAATGTAACACTTAACATATCTGTTAAAAACATTAAAGACGTTCATGGAAACAAAATGCAATCCCCTAAAACATGGATTGCGTACATCAACAAAAACCAAGTAAAATGGCAAGATGTAGAGAAAAAATTAGCCAAAGAATTCAACGATACCTTAACATTTTCTACGAGAGTAGTAAATAGTGGTGGGGAGGTTAAGAATTATTCTATTTCAAATATTCCTGCATGGCTAACAGTTTCACCTTCTAGTGCTACTATTAACCCTCAAAGTACTCAAGCAATACAATTTACAGTAAATCCCGCATTAAATATCGGCAGCTTTACTGAAGATCTATTATTAACAACGGATTTTGGCTATGCTGAAAAGCTGAATATTAACCTTGATGTTAAAAAAACTGCTCCGACTTTTACTTTTGATAATAGCTTGTATGCTAAGAGTATGAATATAATTGGTCAAATTGCTGTTAATGGTAACATCAGTGTAAACGATGAAGATATCTTAGTCGCGTACATCAACAATGAAATCAGAGGAAAGACGAACCTTAGGTATGTTCCGAGTTTAGACAAATACATTGGTTTCTTAGATGTTTATAGCAACAGCGCTGACTCCGTAAGGTTTAAGGTTTGGAACGCATCAGAAGGGGAGTTACACGAAAACGTTACTCCTAATCTCTATTTTGTCGAGAATTCATTGACAGGTAGTATTTTGAGCCCTCAAATATTTGATGCGGTGAATAACCTAGCAAAACCAATAGTGCTTAATGCAGGTTGGAATTGGGTTTCTTTCCCATTAACTGATAGTAAGATGGGAAGTCTTCACTCGTTCTTCCAAGGCATGAGCTTTGCTACCGGTGACGTTGTAAAGACAATTGGGAATAATTCTTTTGCTCAGTTTGGCGGTCCTTCTTTGGGTTGGTCAGGTGGATTAACACGAAAAGGATTAAACAATGACCAATCGTACTTAGTCTATATTACCAACAAGGACACCATAGAGTACAAAGGCTTGGCGATTGATCCCGATACCTTGCCAATTAGCGTCGTTCAAGGTTGGAACAGAATTGGATTTGTTTCCACTAAAAACATTGAAATTAACGCTGCATTAGCCAACCTCAATGCCACGGATGGAGACCTCATTAAATCTCAGCAAGCATTTGCTGTGTATTTATCTTCTTTAGGATGGATTGGAAGTTTAACAACGCTAGAGCCAACTGAAGGGTACCTTCTTAAGTCTGCCAGCACTTCTACTTTCGTTTATCCTAGAAGAGGCCTACTTCGAATTAAAGAGGAGCCAGTTCAACAAAAGTTAGACGAAACTTTACCTGCTCTATATTCCCTTAACCCAAATCGTTTTGAAGCAAGCACAAATGCGATTGTGAAAATCAATACCTGTGAAGAAGTGTTGGAAAACAAAGATTGGGCATTAGCAGCATTCAACAACGATGAATTAAGAGGATGGGTAAGTTCTACTACCTTTATTAATGAAGAACAAGGTCATGAGTATTTCATTACTGTGTTTGGTGAAGGAAATGAAACCTACACGTTCAAAATGATTAATCAAGCTACTGGCGAACAAATGACGGTTAACGCAAAACTTGACTTTGAAAAAAACAAAGTGCAAGGGGAAGTCAACAACCCGTTGAGATTTCAATTGTTCACCGATGTGGATTGCGATCAGTTTAAAGTAACATTAACTGCAGATGAGGAAGAAGAGCAATACAGTTACCCAAATCCTTTCTCTGGTTTTGTAACCATCGTTGTTCCTAAGACTATTACCGAAACCGGACAAGTTGAAATAATCGATAAGAACGGAAGAATCGTTTTCAGCAGAAACGTTGATGATCATCGTCAGTGGCACTTGAATGGCGCTGAGCTTTATTTCTTAGCAAATGGAGTATACACCTTGAAGTTCACAGATGGAGAAACCGTCATCATCGAAAAATTAGTTAGAATAAAATAAACTGTTTTGTGAACGACGTTTTCACAACATTTAAACGTCGTTCACAACAAATTTTTAAAACATACCAATTATTTCTTTTATAGAAAAAATAGATTACTCAACTAGAATCAATTATAATATGAAAATTATCAATTCTTTAGCATTAGCTTGTTTTCTCTTCATTTCAGGCTTTCTTCATGCACAAGCCCCAAGTTGGTCCGTAAATCCAAATCAATTTCAGTACAGTATGACTGTTACTGCTATCTTAGATTTAAATTGTTCAGAACTACAAAGCCCTTCTAATCAATTAGGCGCATTTGTAGGAAATTCACTTCGTGGTACCGCCTTTACCTCTACAGTTATTGGTGGACGATATGAAGCAAGCATGGTCGTTTATAGTGACCTAGTAAATGGGGAACAAGTTAGTTTTAGGTTTTACCAGCAGTCATCTGATTCCATCTATGTAAGTATCGATACCATTGCTTTTCAAGACAACGCCATTTTTGGCAGTCCTGCAAGCCCCTTGGCAATTCGAAACAACGTGCAACCGAGTTTAATTGTAATCACTAGTGATTCATTGCCAGAGAACCAGGCAAGTGGAGCTGTAGTTGGAAGTCTTTCAACTACAGATTCTGATGCTGGACAAACTCACACATACAGCTTAGTTAGCGGAACGGGAAGCACAAACAATACTGTATTTTCCATTACTGGCAACACTGTAATTGCCAATTTTGTTGCTGATTTCGAGAATAAATCAAGCTATGCAATTCGATTAAGAACAACAGACAATTTTGGCTGTGACTTTGAAGCTCCTTTTACCATTTTTATAAAAGATGTGAACGATGCTCCTACTGGTTTGAGTTTAACAAATAATCAAATTGATGAAAATGAACCGGCGAATTTCACCATTGGTAATTTATCTACTGCTGATACAGATGCAAACGAAGTATTCACCTATTCCTTTGTGGCAGGTGCAGGTGCTGCTGATAATGCTGCTTTCAATCTAAACGGCAACGTACTCAGAACAAACACAACTCTTAATTTTGAAACCAAGTCGAATTATAGCATCCGATTACAAGTTGCTGATAAAGCCAATAATTTATTTGTAGACACCTTTAAAGTAACAATTAACGATATCAACGATGTTCCTACAGACGTATTAATAACTGCAGATTCAGTTTTAGAGAACCAGGTTAAGAACACTGTTGTTGCAACTTTATCAACTACCGATGAAGATGCGAGTCAAAGTTTCGCTTATAGTTTTGACAACGTAGCTGGAAATGACAATGCAAATTTTAACATCGTAGGAAATCAGTTAAGAACAAAGGAAATATTTGACTTTGAGAACACCAACATTTATTTCATTTACATTCAAACGAATGATTTGAATGGAGGAACTCATATCAAACAATTGACCATTCGCGTAATTGACGGCAACGATGCTCCATCAGATATACAGCTATCTAACAGCAGCGTAGATGAAAATAGGCCAGTCGGAACTTTTGTAGCTGAAATAATTACAACCGATCAAGATGCAAATGCTTCATTTACCTACGCCCTGGTAAACGGAGTTGGAGGGGCCGACAACGCAAACTTTAGCATTACAAACGATTCAATTTTTACCACTCAAGTATTGGATTTAAATAATCAAGCAACACATACCATTAGAGTTCAAACGAACGATGGTAATTCAGGAACATTTGCAAAAGCTTTCACAATTTTTGTAAAAGACATTAATAATGTTCCTACCGACATGGTGCTGTCCAACAACATTGTTTCTGAAAACACGCCTGTTGGGACGGAAGTTGGATCCCTTGCAACAACTGACGCCGATGCGGGAGACAATCACACCTACTCTTTAGTTGCCGGAGTTGGCGACACTAATAACATGTCATTCTCTATATCAGCGAATAAAATATTGACTAACACAAGCTTTGATGTTAACGTCAGAAGTCGCTACACGGTGAGAGTTCAAGCAGACGACGGATTTGGTGGAGTTTATCAAGAGATGTTTACCATCAACATTACAAATTCAAACGATGCACCAACTAATATCGTGCTTTCATACGATAGTATATTCGAAAGTTTACCGCCAAATACTTCAATCGGAACCTTCTCAACTGCTGATCCAGATACGGCTGATACACATACCTACAGCTTTGTTAGTGGCACAAATGACAATGCCTCTTTTGCATTGGTCGGCAATGAATTAAGATCAACTGTATCCTTCAACTTTGAAGTGAAAAACAGCTATTTTATCTTGCTACGAGCTAGTGATGGAAACGGTGGGACTTTTGATAAGCAATTCAACATAAGTATCAAGGATACAACGGATGGTCCAACAGATATTATAATTAACAACAACCTGATTGCAGAAAATAGTACTACCAATTCGCTTATTGGCATATTCAGTTCAATAGATGAAGATGCGAATGATAGCTTCACCTACTCTCTTGTAAGTGGAATTAACTCGACCGACAATGCATCATTTCAAATTTCAAACGACAGCTTGTTTACCAACGCAGTTTTTGACTTTGAAAGCAGAGTAAATTACAACATAAGAGTAAGAAGTGCGGATGCAAGTAATTTATTTACTTCAAAATCATTTCTAATTAAAGTCATAAATGCCAATGACACGCCGACAGATATTAACTTGACGAACTCAAATGTATCTGAAGATGCCACAAGGAATGCTACCGTTGGAATATTCACGACGCTAGATCCTGACACCGGAAATACACATAGTTATTTAATTGTTCCAGGTATTGGTGATGCAGACAACGGCGATTTCCAAATTGTAGGAAATGCGTTGAAAACAGATACTGTATTTGATGTAAACGTAAGAACGGCTTATTCAATTAGAGTAAGAACAACGGATGCTCAAGGCTTGTCTTTTGAAAAATCATTTCCCATTACAATTACAAATGCCAATGATGCTCCAACAGATATATCACTAACTCCTTCAGACATCAATGAGAACTTGCCGGCCAACACGTTAATTGGAGGTTTCGCAACCGTAGATGCTGATGCAAATGACAACCACATTTATACCTTCGCGAATCTTTCAGCGAATGATAATGCAAGCTTCGCTATCGTAGGAAATGAGTTGAGAACATCTTCAACATTTGATTTTGAAACCAAAGCTGTTTACTTTATTCAGATCCAGACAAGTGATGGGAACGGAGGAGCTTACAGCAGACAGCTTTTCGTAAACGTTAACGATACTAATGATACACCAACAGACCTTATTCTTTCGGCAAATAGCATTCGTGAAAAACAAGCAGCTGGAGAATTTTTAGGAAGACTTAATTCAGTGGATCAAGATGCAACAGATACCTATAGTTATTCATTAGTGAATGGAACTGGGGCAGTTGATAACTCAGGGTTTGTAATTACCAATGACAGTGTCTTCTCAAATGCTTCTTTTGATGTATTAGTGAAAACTCAGTTAAGTATTAGAATTCGTACTACCGATTCTAGAAATAAGATCTTCGAAAAAGCATTCAGTGTCTTTGTTCAAAATGTAAACGATGCACCAACAGATATTTCAATCGACAATGCATCAACTCCTGAGGTCACAGCGATAAATACTACCATAGGCAACTTTTCAACTTCAGATATTGACCCAATGCAAACATTTAACTACCAGCTTATCGCAGGAGTTGGAGATGTTGACAACGGAAACTTTATCATTACAGGAAGTCAATTAAAGAGTAACGTTCTATTTGATTACAACACACAACGACAACACAAGATTCGAGTGTTGTCGACGGATCAAGGTGGATTAACAACTGAAAAAGCTTTTACAATAAACATTACAAATAGTAATGATGTACCAACTGATATTAGCTTAACTCCAAATAATTTTAGAGAAAACCTCCCTCAGAGTTCATTTATAGGTGCTTTCGCAACGGTTGACAAAGACAGTACTGATTCATTCAGTTACTCCTTTGCGAATCAAGGAACGAATGATAACGCTTCCTTCATTATTTCAGGTAATGAATTGAGAACAGGAGTGAATTTTGATTTCGAAACTAAAAATCTATATGTTATTGAAGTCCAAACAAGAGATAATGCAGGAACTACTTTTAGTCGTCAATTAACCGTTACGGTTGTGGACAGTAATGATGCTCCCACGGCATTAGCTATTTCAGTAGATAGTCTTCTTGAAAAATCTGCAGTTGGAACTTTTGTAGCAGACTTAAATACCACGGATGCAGATGGCACAGACAATTTTACCTACAGTTTAGTTGCCGGTCAAGGCGCTACCGACAATGCCCTTTTCAGAATTAACGGTAGTCTATTAGAAATTGATTCTGTTTTAAATTTCAATAACGCAAGAACAAGAAGTGTTAGAATACAATCGTCAGATAAAGGCGGCAGAACCATACAAAGCAGCTTTGTTATTCGAGTTATCAATCAAAACGATTTGCCAACAGACCTGTTGCTTTCAGACACTACCGTGAATGAAATTGCGCCAATTGGAACAAGAGTAGCAATTCTATCAAGTATTGATGAAGATCCTTCAGATACCTTTATTTACACTTTAATTGCAGGTTCAGGTGACGCTGGAAACGCTAATTTCACAATTGAAGGAAATGAATTAAAAACACGCACACCTTTTGATTTTGAAACTCAAGCGGCTTATTCAATTAGAATGAGAACAACAGATAGTCAAGGAGGTAAGCTGGAAAAAACGTTCATTATAGCACTGACCAACGGAAATGAAAAGCCAAATATCGATGCTCAATTCTTCTCAATTTCTGAAAATAGCACTCCGAATACAAGTATTGGAACGGTAACAGCATCTGACATGGACGCCAATGAAACCTTTAGCTATAAAATTTTAGGAAATCAAATAGACTACAGAATCGATGCAGTTAGCGCCGAGTTAACCTCGTCAAGAACTTTTGACTACGAAAACAACACGTCTTACGACATTCAAGTAGAAGTTACGGATGCAGGTGGGTTAAAAGACACCGCAATTATAAACATCGAAATATTAGATTTAATTGAAGCAAGCCTGCCTGTTGCAAGTTACTTTTCGCCAAATGGAGATGGAATAAACGATGAATGGAGAATTCAAAACGTTGAATTGTACTCCGACTTCAGTTTAAAAGTATTTAGTGTTAACGGAGAGATCGTTTACAAAAAAGACAGTAATTATAATAATGATTGGAGAGGGACTTTCAATGGAACTCAACTACCGGAGGGAATTTATTATTACTACTTCGAAAACGCAACTAACCCAAGTCAAAACTTTAAAGGTGTAATTACTTTAAAAAGATAATACGTCAACTCCTGCCAAAAGTCGGTCAGGCTGCTCAGTTTATCCAAAAAATATTTAAAAAGAAGATGATGAAAAATATAAAACTACTTACCCTCGGTTTAGCTCTAATGAGTGTTGCAAGCATAGACGCCCAAGAGCTGTCTTACGGGTATTATAATTACATTATGAATCGTTTTAACATGAACCCTGCATTTGCAGGTAACAGTGGAAACATTTCAGCAATTCTGAATACTAAAACCTATGCAGCTGGTTTTAGCGACGCACCAAGAAATACCATGTTTGGTATTCATGCCCCAATCAACAGTGCACAAGGAATTGGCGCAAGGCTTGTTTCTGATAAAAGAGGAGCTTACGAACTAACCAAGTACGATGCTGCGTATAGTTACCAAATTCGCTTTGATGAAAATTCAGATTTGAGATTTGGTATTTCTGCAGGAGCAGTCCGAAGAATGTTGAACTCAGGAAGTATACAGAATCCCGAATTTTTAAATCAAGCAGATCCAACACTAGCCAGTGGGTTTTACGATGAAACAAAATTCATTGCAGGAGTTGGTTTGGTCTACGACTACAGTAATTTTCAAGTGGGACTTAGCGCACCAAGTTTAGTCATTGGTGGAGAACCTCTTTCTGAGCATATTGTTGGAACTGCCTCTTACAAGTATGAATTCGAAAATTCTGATTTTTCAATTACACCTCTTGTAATTTATCAGAACTTACCAATCATCGACAACCGTTACGACGTATTATTGAAAGGAGAATACAAGGAGAAAGTATGGACGCAAATTGGTTATCAATCAACCAACAATTTAAACTTCGGAATTGGATTTGACCTTGGTCCTTTTGGAATCGGTTATTCTTACGAGATGAATAATTCTGAGTTCAGTGACATTTCTGCCAACTCCAATGAGATTGTTGTTCGGATTAGCTTTTTACCTGTAAAACAAGCAGAACAAAATGCAACGGTTGAGATGCTAGACCAATATGTTGACACATTTAGTAAAATGTTAGCAGATAAAAATAACGAATACAGCAAGGAGCAAGTTATTGGAGAAATTCAAAAAATTCGAATTGAACTTCAGAACCTGAAGAAACAAAACGATAAGAAGACTGCCAAAGCTGTTAAAAAAAGATTAACCGTACTTGAAATTCAAATAGTTGAACTAGAGAAAAAATACAATAAATAGTGAAAAATTTTATAACATTATTCCTTCTTTGTTCTTCAATAGCAGGCTTTGCTCAATCTGGAAAAAACGTGGAAAAAAACGTGGAAAAAATTGACGAATTAAATCAGCGGTTAGACAACTTACTCGGAACTTCGAAATCAATTTCAGGAGACAGCGTAGGATATAAGTTGGATCTCCTATTTCTTGAGATTCAAGAGTTGAAATCTGAAATGAAATCTATTCGTCTTTCGGTCGAAGAAATAAAAGACAACGGAGTTCCCAATTCTGATAGAGCGAAGCTAGATAAAATAAATTCTAGGTTCCAAGAAATAGAGAGCGGAAAATACTATGTAGTCTTGGCATCGGAGAGAACAAAAGTAAGAGCTGAACGCTTCATATCTAACTACAAGCATACTCAAAAGATACGGGTGGTTAAAAATTTATCAGGTACGTGGTTTCACATCATAATTGATCAACCACAAGCTATGAAAGATGCAATTGAAACCACGAGCGCCGTTCGCAACAAAGAGGTAAAAGATGCTTGGTTTGTTAATGGCAAAAAACTAACTGAAATATAGAAGAATACTAAAAAGGCCGAGTAATTCCGGTCTTCAATTGTTCGGACTGCCGAAACCTATTGTCAAAATAATTGGCAGAGGTTTATTTGTTGATTAGGAATCCATTTAGAAACACTACTGACTAACCAAATACCTTTCCTTTAACTGTGTAAATGCAACTTAATTTGGATACTTCTGCTCCATTTCTTTAATAAAACGTTCGGCCTCAATACAAAATTGCTTTTTGTATTTACATGATTTTGCGTAGGCTTTTGCCAAACCAAATTCTGCCTTTCTGTAATTTGGGCGAACTTGTAGTGCTCTTTGATAGTTCACAATAGCCAAAAAATAATTCTGTATAAGCAACCTATCTTTTCCCATAACCATGAAAGAGTCGTAGCCGTCGGACGACACAAATTGTGGGGCAAGCTGGTATTGAATTTTCTGTTTTGCCATTTTCTTGGTCTTAGATAAAACAGAGAACATTCCTAAACTTAATAGAGCTGTAATAATCATAAAAAGTACAATTTGGATGTTTCCATTTTTTCTTCTTTGCTTCAATAATCGTCGCCGAATTTGTTTGTGGTCAACTGGTATTCTATTCCCGCCATCTATAAGTGGAATAGACGAGTCTTTATAGTATTTGCGAACTTGAGCATAGGAGAGTTCTCTTTTGAAGAATCCTCTCTTCTTTCTACCACCTAATAATTTTCTGTTATTCTTCAAAACTGTTTGCATGCTCTGCATCGATCCTCCTCCCATCTTCTTTAAGTTTATATATTACCCATTTAAGTTAGGCAGGAAGGTTCATTTGTGCAATCAAAATCGGATAAACGGGGAGTTTCTAAAGTCGAATGATGCGGATGTTAGACCTTTCATTCATAAAGTCAGGACAGTTTAAAGTGCTCCTCCAAAAAAGCTCTTTCCCTGCCCTTAAAATAAAGGGGAGAGGAAAAGTTAAGTAAATATAAATTTGACAAACATCAAAACTTTTTAACTAAAAGATTGCTCTAGATAAAGTAAAAGGTTAGAAACTTTATAAGCAATTTCGCCTTTTTTATAATCCCCTTTTGAAATGAATAGAATCACGTACATACAACAGCAAATTGCCCCTTACAGAAAGCAACTTCAAACCCATAAATTATACCAAGAGTTAAATAGCTTATCTGATATTGCCGTGTTTATGGAGAATCATGTTTTCGCTGTTTGGGATTTCATGTCGCTGTTAAAGTCCTTGCAAATAGAGTTGACCACTACAGCAGTTCCTTGGACTCCTACAAAAAATGCAACTCTGGCAAGATTCATTAACGAAATTGTGCACGGAGAAGAAAGTGATCTTAACGAACTAGGCGAACCGAACAGTCATTTTGAAATGTATTTAGATGCGATGAGGGAGATTGAAGGTGACACTGCTCAAATAGAGCATTTTGTGAAGTTAATTGAGAAAAATTATTCTGTAAGTAAAGCACTTGATTCCATTGTAATAGAAAAACAAGTTGCAAATTTTGTAACTCATACTTTCGAAGTAATCCAAAGCAATCAAACTCACAAAATAGCATCGGCATTTACCTTTGGAAGAGAAGACGTAATTCCCGATATGTTTATTGAAATTTTAAACAACGCTGAGGCAAAAGGAGAGAAATTCAATAAACTAAGGTATTATTTAGAAAGACATATTGAACTTGATGGAGATGAACATGGCCCATTATCTTTAAAGATGGTAAGCGAGCTCTGTGGGGAAGATGAAACAAAATGGAACGATGTTTTAACAGTCGCCAAAGAATGCCTACAGCAGAGAATCCAACTTTGGGATTCAGTAAGTAATTCAATACAAGTTTCAAAAAACTAATCCAATTTGAATGCTTTCTAGGTTATACTCCTTGTTTGCTGTATTTTTCATTCGTTTCTTTGTTGTTTAGAATGATTCTAAATAAATGGGGATAAAAATTCTACATGCGAATGCAAATGTGCTAATGGCGAATGGGTTAAATGCCATTTTAAATAAAAGTGAAGGCATCGATACGATACAAAATGCGGCTGACGAGGAGAGTCTATTTGCCCATTTACACCAAACACATTTCGACTTAATCGTAATCGACCCTCTCTCCTCTGAGCGTTTTACCATTGGGACTACGTTAAAACTCAAAGAAAAATATCCTAAAAAGAAGGTGCTCATCATCTCCGAAATACACAGTCCTCAGAATGTACTGCAAGTTTTAGAAAAAGGCGTTCAGGGTTACTTAACACGGCAATGCGACGCAACCGAGATCACACAAGCCATCTTCGCTATAGCGAAAGGAGAAAAATTTTACTGCAACAAGGTAATTGACATTGCTTTGAATAAAAAGTTTGACGCTGAAAACTGCGAACCAACCAGCCTTACCGAGCGAGAAAATGAAATCACCGCCCTTATTGCCAGCGGATTGACTAACAAAGAGATTGGAGAAAAAATACACCTCAGCCACCATACAGTTCATACCCACCGAAAAAATATCTTAAAAAAGTTGGGAATCAATTCCGTTTCAGAGTTAACAATTTATGCCATGAGTGTCGGGTTGATATAACATTTTATTTCTTACAATTACGCAACTAAAAAATCAATCCCTAAAAATTAAAATTTTGAATCCTTTCCACCTTGCTATCCCGGTTAGCTCTTTAGAGCCTTGCCGTACTTTTTACCGTGAAACACTCGGCTGCGAAGAAGGCCGAAGCTCTGACCACTGGGTGGATTTTAATTTCTTTGGCCATCAGTTTGTAATCCATGTAGATGAAAACCATGCTTTAAAAGCAGCACCTACTAATAAGGTAGACGGAAAAGCAGTTCCTATTCCTCACTTCGGCGTTGTTCTAGATTGGGAAGTTTGAGAGGAGTTAGCTGAAAGAATGAAAACCACAAATGCTGAATTTATTATTGAACCTTACATTCGATTTGAAGGACAAGTTGGAGAACAAGCCACTATGTTCTTTTTAGACCCTGAGGGAAATGCTTTGGAATTTAAAGCATTTAAAGACAAGAGTCAGATTTTTGCACAATGATGCTCTCCTCGACTTTTCCCTGAGCTACGGAGATTTGAAGTTATAACTTAAAAAAACATTCGGAAATTCAAAGCCCCTAAAACAGAGGTTATTTTCTCCTGAGGATTTAATTCAATAATAGTAGTTAACTAGTACTGCCTATATCTTTCTTCTGCTGCTTAAATGGCCCCTTTCACAATATCTCTTACCACATCGGGGTCCAACAAAGTTGAAGTATCCCCAAGTTTATCAGACTCCCCCTCTGCTATTTTTCGTAATATTCTCCGCATAATTTTTCCCGATCTAGTTTTGGGCAAGCCGGTAACAAATTGAATTTTCTCAGGTTTGGCAATTTTTCCTATTTGCGCTACCACTGATTCAATAATTTGCTCTTTGCCCTCTTGCTCATTTTCTGGCAAGTGGTCGCAAACTACGTAAGCATATATTCCTTGCCCTTTGATGTCATGTGGATAACCAACTACAGCCGACTCCACTACAATTTTACTTGAATTGATCGCATCTTCAATCTCGGCCGTTCCAAATCGATGACCGCTGACATTAATAACATCATCGACTCGACCAATAATTCGGTACATGCCGTTTGCATCTCGCTTCGCACCATCGCCCGTAAAATAGTAGTTTTTATAGGTAGAAAAATAGGTTAGTCTGCAGCGTTCATGATCTCCATAGGTGGTTCTTAACATAGACGGCCAAGAGTGTTTGATGCACAAATAACCTTCCACATCATTTTCTGTGACCTCTTTTCCATCTTGGTCTAACAAACAAGGTTGAATTCCCGGTAATGGGTAACCGGCATACATCGGTCTCATTGGACTGTGCGCGCCTAATCCCGAAATCATAATGCCCCCTGTTTCGGTTTGCCACCAAGTGTCTACAATTGGACAATTCCCTTTTCCCACATGTAAGTTGTACCAGTTCCAAGCCTCTTCATTAATTGGCTCTCCAACGGTTCCAAGTACCTTTAAAGAGTCTAAGCTATACTTCAACACATAATTGTATCCATGCGACATGAGTGCTCTTATAGCGGTTGGTGCGGTGTAAAATTGATTCACCCTATGTTTATCGCATACCTGCCAAAATCTACCCGGATCCGGAAAGGTTGGAACTCCCTCAAACATTAACGTTGTTGCACCTGAAAGTAACGGTCCATAAACAATGTATGAATGACCGGTGATCCAGCCGATATCTGCGGTGCACCAATAAATATCACTCTCTTGGTATTGAAATACATTTTGAAAGGAGTAGGCCGTATACACCATGTATCCGCCGTGCGTGTGAACTACTCCTTTTGGTTTTCCGGTTGACCCAGAAGTGTATAAGATAAACAACATATCTTCCGAATCCATTTGTTCAGCCGGACAAGATTTTTTCATCCCTTCTACAACATCGTGCCACCACAAATCTCTTCCCTTAACCATGTTTGGCAACCAGCCCAAACAGTCGTAAACAATTACTTTTTCGACAGAAGGACATTTTTTAACCGCCTCATCTACTACTCTTTTTAATGGAACTTGCTTTGCTCCACGGTTCAACCCATCCGCTGTGATGACCATTTTTGCTTGGGCATCGTTAATCCTGTCGGCCATGGCCACCGCACTAAAACCCGCAAAAACGACGGAATGAATCGCACCAATTCTAGCACATGCCAAGCAAGCAATTGCTAACTCAGGAATCATTGGCATGTAAAGCACCACTCGGTCGCCTTTTTTAACCCCTTGACTTTTTAACCCATTAGAAAACGCACAAACTTTCTCGTACAATTCTCTATACGTAAATTGTTTGAACGGCTCGCTTGGATCATTTGGCTCCCAGATAATGGCCAATTTGTTGCCCCTCTTTTCTAAATGTCTGTCCAGTGCATTTTCGGTAATGTTCAACTTCCCGTTCAAAAACCACCTAATGTCAGGTTTTTCAAAATCGCAGTCTGATACCTTATCGTAGGGCTTTTGCCACCGGAAGGTTTTGGCAATTTCATCCCAAAAAGCATCAGGATGTTCTACACTTTTTTTGTAGTGTTCTTGGTACTCTTCAAATGACTTTATCTTTAAATCCATGGGCTTATGATTATGCTACTAAAATAATAATTCTAATTGACGGTCTCCATTTCGCGTATTTAAATTGAAAAAGAAATGAGCCATCTCAACCTGTACACAATATACAGGTCATTTACTACTTCCCTTAACATACCCAACACCCTACACCTTATTGATTTAAATACATGTACCCGCATGGCTCTTTAACAATTCATAACTATTTTTTCCAATTCATAACAAAAAAAACATGCTTCAGTAAAGCAATGGTAAGTTTCAATTCAGACTAAAGGAATAAGTCAAATCTACTTTTGGAGTCGAAATTATATGAACTTAATTAACTCTAAAACAATGAAAAACAAGTTTGCCTTTTTAACTCGGCTTTCTTTAGCCATTGCCGCAATGGCTTGCTTCGGCCAACTTAGCGCCCAATCTAATTTAACACTAACCACAGGCATACAAGCTGACTCCGACGATGCGGAGGAGCGAGGCCTAAACGCGTTTTCTAATCCAGGGTTGATGGACCTAGGAAGTTCAGATATTGAACTGGTAGAAGATGGCAACGACGGCAATCAATTTATTGGTTTGCGTTTCGCTAACCTAAATCTACCAAAAGATGCAATTATCGATTCTGCCTTCATTCAATTTACTGTTGATGAAACTGACACCGGAGCAACAACAATTGTATTTAAAGTGGAAGATGCCGATAATTCTCCCACTTTTACTGCAACAACAAGTAATATTTCTTCAAGAACACCCTCTAGCGACAGCGTAATTTGGAATAACATTCCTGCATGGGGAGCAAGACAAGTAGCAACCCAAAATCAAAAAACTCCAAATCTTAGTTCTCTCCTAAGCAGAATTATTACCCGACCAAATTGGACGACCGGAAGCCCAATTACCTTTTTGGTTACTGGAACTGGCGAACGAACTGCTGAAGCACACAACGGAACAGGAGTAGAGTCGGCGCAACTTATCGTACATTACACGGCACCTGTAACTTCTGCGTTTGCGATTACTACCGGAGACGATGATGCTGAGCAGGATGCTTTATCGGGCGCGATGGACTTAACGAGTTCCGATTTAGAATTTACCACCGACGGCAGTTCACTGCAAATAGTTGGAATGCGTTTTCAAAATGTCAGCATTCCAAACGGTTCCATTATAACAGCTGCCCATATCCAATTTCAAGTAGACGAAACCAACACCAACGATACGGTAAATATTGCTTGGACAGCAGAAGACACTGACAATTCAACTCAATATGCCGCTACCACAAACAACCTTTCGGGTAGAACATTTTTAGCTGCTCCAACACTTCAAAACTTAATTCCTGCATGGCCAACAGTTGGTGTCGCAGGAGTTAATCAGCAAACAATTGACCTAGCAAGTCAAGTGCAAGCGGTGGTAAATAGAGCTGGTTGGGTTAGTGGAAATGCCATGGCTTTTGCAGGAGTTGATCCTTCTGTACTTTCCATTCCCGGCTATTCACCAAACGCAGCAAAGAGAACGGCTGAGTCTTACAACGGTTCCGTTAGTGGAGCACCTAGATTAGTGGTTACTTACATTCCCCCCTCTACCTACGTGAACGGAAGTTTTCCTGTAAATAAAGGAAACTCTTGGAAGTTTGACGATACAGGAATTGATTTAACTGCTACAAACTGGACGGCTACCAATTACAACGACTCAACTTGGGAATTTGGCGATGCAGTTTTAGGCTACAACAACGGCAACGAATCTACTACGCTAAGTTTTGGGCCAATCAGCACTAATAAAATTATTACCAGTTATTTACGTTACAAATTCAACGCAAGTAACACAAATCAATACGATTCATTAATTTTTGATGTCTTGAGAGATGACGGTGCCGTAGTATACTTAAATGGAACTGAAATATTCAGACAAAATATGCCTACCGGAGCAATAGGATTTAATACACTTGCTTCAACAGTTGTTAGTGGTACAAATGAAACTACTTACTTCAGGTCAACCGTTAACAATAACTTAGTAAATGGCTTAAATGTTATTTCCGTTGAGTTACATCAGCAAGACACTTCAAGCTCTGATTTAAGTTTCGACATGGAAGTGCGCGGTAAATTACCTCCACTGACAACTTCAACTTATCCTGTTTCTAGTGGAAATGACTGGAATTATTTAGACGATGGAACAGATTTAGGAGCTACTACTTGGAAAGGTTTGAACTACAACGATACAAGTTGGGCTTATGGAGCTTCTCCTCTTGGGTATTCGAATATTTCTGCTACTACCTTATCTTACGGAGCAGATGTTACTAACAAGCACATCACGTATTATTTTAGAAAACGGTTCAATATTGCCAACTTAGCAGGTTTAGCTGATTCGTTAATCTTAAACTTAAGAAGAGACGACGGAGCAATTGTTTACCTTAATGGAGCAGAAGTAATTCGTTCAAACATGCCAGCAGGAGCTGTCAATTACCGAACAAATGCCTCAAGTATTATTTCCGGAGCAGATGAAGATCGATTTTACGGCACTACGGTTTCAAAAAACGTCTTTTTACAAGGCGACAACATTGTTGCAGTAGAATTACACCAAAGGGATAGTTCAAGTTCAGATTTAACGTTCGACTTTTCGATTGCTGAAAAACCAAATGTAAGAAAAGCGTGTGCTGGCAAAAATGACCCACACATCTCTTGTTTTACCTCTTTGTTCCCAACGGCTCAAGGTCCTGACTTTGTTATTCCCAATACGCATGCTTTCCAAGTATTAATTGAGCAAGGAGATACTTACACAAACACTGGTGTCCGAACAACCGTTCCTGGCAACAATGATTTTACAGGTTACATTGGAAGAATTGGTAGTAGTGAGGACGGGTTTTTGGGAATTAACCATGAAAATACACCCGGAGGATTCTCAATTCTAGACTTGCAGTACAACAGCGCAGTTAAGCTTTGGACAGTAGATTCTTCGCAAGCCGTAGATTTTTACAATACCGATTTAGTAACAACAACCAGAAACTGTTCCGGCGGAATTACGCCCTGGGGAACGTTTATTTCTTCGGAAGAAACAAGCAACGCAGGCGATGCCAACCTAGATGGTTATCAGGATGTAGGGTGGCAAATAGAAATTGATCCAGTTACTCGAAAAGTAAAAGAGTACGGAACACCCGGAAAACAAGAAAAATTGTGGGCGTTGGGCAGAATGAATCATGAAAACATTGCTGTAGCAAACGATAGTATCACTGCTTACGAGGGAGTTGATGCAGGTTCAGGATGCTTATTCAAGTTTATTGCAAACAACCCAACAAATTTATCTTCAGGCATACTGTATGCATTAAAGCTGGACAGCGGAAGAGCGTCAAATGGTGAGCCACTCTCTCCTACCGGAACTTGGATTGCGATTCCAAACACCACGCCATCTGACCAAAACAACTCCAATTCACTTGCAGTTAGTTTAGGAGCAACTACGTTTAACGGCATCGAAGATGTTGAGATTGGAACCATAGACAATAAAATTTATTTTACTGCCAAAGGTTCTAACCGAGTATATAGCTTCAATGATTTAAGCACTACTAACATCGACCAATTTCAAACGTTTGTTGGTGGACAAGATTATTTAATCAATTACGGTGGAGCTGTGGTTTCAGAGCCTTGGGCTTCTGGAAACGACAACCTTTGTTTTGATGATTTAGGTAACCTTTACGTTTTGCAAGACGGTAGCAGAAACCATGTATGGATGGTTGGACCAAGTCACACACAAGCGAGTCCTAAAGTTGATATTTTTGCAAAACTTCCTTCAGGTTCTGAACCCTGTGGAATGACATTTACACCAGATTACAAATTCATGTTTTTATCTGTTCAGCACCCAAGTGGCAGCAACGGTAGCACCGTGCAAGTGGACGCATCGGGGTATGGAGCAGATATGGGCAAAAGCACCACCGTTGTAATTGCAAGAAAAGAATACCTAGGAAACTATGCTCCAATAGCCGGAGCAACTAACTTAATTTTCACTACTACTGCATGTGATTCAGTTGACTTAAACTTCAACCCAGGAAACGGAATGGGACATTTAGTAGTTGTAAAACAAGATAGTTTAGTAGATGCAACCCCTGCAGACGGATTTACTTATTCTTCTAACAAGAACTTTAAAATTGGCGATGAATTGGGTCAAAACAACTTTGTAGTGTACGATGGCTTAGATTCAAACATCACTATCAAAGGGTTAAATCAGAATACAACATATCACGTTTCTATTTTTGATTACAACGAGGATCCAAACAAATACTACTTGATAAATGCCCCTGCAGTAGATAGCGCAACAACCACAGCGGTAATCACTAGCGCAATTACTGGAAATATTAATTCGGCTGTTTTAGCAACCGAAACCTACACTTTAACGAACACTTCAGGTTCAACTTACTTATGGACTGCCGGTTTAGGAAACGTAATTTCAGGGCAAGGATCCAATCAAATTCAGGTAACATGGCCAGCTTCCATTGGTAGTTCAGATTTGAAAGTTGTAGAAACCAATACAAACGGTTGCGACGGTGACACCATTGTTCAAACCGTTAATTACGGTTCTGTTGGCTTGAATTCCTTTGATTTGGGAACTTCAATTACTGTTGCACCAAATCCAACTGATGGAAGAACAACTATTTCGATACGTGGAACAGACAAACAAGTTGACCTTTTGGTGTACAACTTAATGGGAAAAAAAGTAATAGAACAGAGAAACATTGACAACAACTATTTACTTGATTTAAGCGGAAAAAGTAAAGGCACCTATGTGCTACAGTTAACAAGCGAGAGTAAAATAGCAACTAAAATGCTCCTTGTAAAGTAAGTAAAAACAATTTGTACGATACGGCAAGGTGAGTTCTTTCACCTTGCTTTTGTCGTAACTAAAAACTAGCTACATGAAAAAAATTATAAGCCTTTTAACCGTGCTTCTTGCCGCTCAGATTTACAGCGCACAAAGCAGAAAAGTGGAAGACCCAATTTATGCTCGAGATCAACCAAAAGCGATCCTCTATTTCTCCGTTGAAGAGGCATTAGAAGCAATAGAACCTGCTGAACTTTTAAACCTCAGAAATAAGGAATTAGAAACTGTCCCACTTGGAATAAATAAGTTGAGAAGCCTTACATTTTTGAACTTAATGAAGAACAGTTTAAGTGAATTAAACACCGAAATTTTCGAGTGCACGGAATTGACTGAGTTAAACATTCGACAAAATAAAATCAATGAACTCCCAAAAGAAATTGGTCAGTTAAAAAAGTTAGAAGTATTAAATGCCTCAAAAAATAAATTTACAGCGTTGCCAATTGAAATTGGAGATTTAGAATCTGTAAAAATTATTCACTTGGTTGAAAACAACTTAAAGTATGTGCCTAGTGAATTGGGACAGCTAAAAAATCTCAATACATTGGAAGTAGAAAAAAATGCACTAACTGCCTTCCCAGAATCTTTTAAAAACATAAAATCATTGGTTTTACTAAACTCTGCTCAAAATAATTTTGAATCAATTCCAAGTAGTCTCTTCAAATTAAAAAAACTACAGTCCATCAATTTTGATAAAAATAAGTTAACGTCAATTCCTGATGGTTTTGCGCGACTGAGAAAGCTAAAAACACTGTCATTCAGTGACAATAAAATTACGAGTATCTCTCAAAAAATTACGAGGTTGAAAAATCTTGAATTGTTGAACCTGGCAAACAACAACATCACATCCATTCCAGAAAACTTTGACAAATTAAAGTCGTTAAAGACGTTAATTTTAATTGGCAATCCAATTTCTCAACAGGAAAAATATCGTATTCAAGCGGAGCTGCCAACTGTCGATATTCGGTTTTAAAACAACCAGAGACTAAAGGTCGGAGTGCCGCAATGCACTCCGACCTTTAATTTCACTTTACAGCAGTTTTTTTATCTTCAGAAATAGTTTACTGTCCCGACAGAGCAGTGCTGCAACGGTTCTTCTCGCTTGTTCAAAATACCCTATGCGTGGTATTGTTTACTACCTGTTTCGGGGGAATCTTTGTTGTTTAGAATCATTCTAAATAAATGAACGACTTAAAAATCCTCCATGCGAATTCCAACGTACTTATGGCGAACGGCTTAAACACCATTTTGCAAAAAGGAGGCGGCATAGAATCCATAACAATTGCAAGAAGTGAAGAAGCGCTTTTTTCTCTTCTTGAAAAAGAGCAATTTGACTTAATTGTAATTGATCCAATATCGACAGAGTTGTTCTCCATAGAATCAGCTTTGCGACTAAGAGAAAAATTTCCCCATCAAAAAACATTAATTATTTCTGAAATAGACACCCCAAGCAAGGTGCTTCAGATTTTAGAAAAAGGCGTTCAAGGATACCTAACTCGCCAATGTGATGAGGCAGAGGTAAGGCACGCCATTTTTGCCATTGCAAAAGGTGAAAAATTTTACTGCAATAAGATAATTGACATTATTTTAAATAAACAATTTACTCCAGAAGAAGAGAATTGCGAACCAACTATTTTAACGGAACGAGAGAGCGAAATAACAGCCTTAATTGCAAGCGGAAACACCAATAAAGAAATTGGCGGGAAACTACATCTCAGCCACCACACAATTCATACGCATAGAAGAAATATTTTAAAAAAACTCGGAGTAAAATCTACCTCAGAGTTAACCGTTTACGCCATGAACGTTGGTTTAATCTAATATAGCAGAAGTTGATAAAAGCAAAAGATGCGGAAATTGTTTTACTAGTAGGCTCTCAAAAGGGAAAAACACAAACGTTTGCCAATTTATTAAAAAAAGCGTTGCTTGACGCAAAGCAGAAAGTGGTGCTTTTTACTTTAGACGAATACAGGCTTTTTCCAAAAATGAACCAGCTGATTGTACTTACGTCTACTTTTGGCAAAGGAGTGCCACCTGCTAACGCTAAGAACTTTTTAAACCTACTTCAGCAAGTCGAAAACCCATTAGCTGTCTGCTTTAGTGTAGTTGGTTTTGGCTCTATAAAATATCCGAAGTTCTGCCAATTCGCTAAAGAGGTGCATTCTGCTTTGCTTGAACACAAAAACTTTAATCTCAATGTTCAACCGTTTTACATTGACAGAAGTTGCTTTTCTACCTTTTTAAACTGGTCAAAAGAGTGGAGCGAAAAATCCAACGTAAGATTAAATATCGAAAAGTTAGAGAACGCCCCGAAAACAAAAAGATATAAATTTAAAGTAAAAAAATATTACCGCACCTCAGATGCTTCTTCGCAGACAGTCTTCATTGAATTGGCAACTAAAAAACACAAGAAACTAGAAAGAGGAGATTTACTTGTCATTGGATCCAAGTATACAAAAGAGCAGCACTACCCTATTGAAAAATTGAAAAACAAAAATGTACTGATTGCTTTTCATCCAAATGAAGCGCCTGCCGTTACCAAGCATTTTGGAAAACTGAAGAAGAAGTTTAAAGCACGACACATTTGCAATACGCACTTTCAACTTTTAAAGGAAGGAATAAGCTTTACTAGCCACGAATTTCCCAACACAAAGAGTATCACTTCACGTAAATTACTCAAAAAATTAGGCTAACAAACGCCAGTTAAAAAATACCAGAAAGATGGTAGTTAAAATACCAACAATAAGCGACTCACTTTACCTTACATGTGCGATTGCACAGGTAATTATGGACCTCTAATTTTGTAGTTGAAATTAAATTCAACTACAAAATGCTGCACAAAAAAATTGCTAAAAATTTAATTATTCCTTCGCTTTTGCTTAGCTGCTTATTTGGTTTCTCAACTCCATCTGCCGCTCAAGAAAAAACTAAAAAGGAACTTGATTTAGCCGCCATTAAAACGATGGAAGGCTGTTACAAAGTGGAGTTCAAATACACCGAAACTTTTGCGCCAGAAGTTGATTACGAAAAATCCTATGACTACACCTCTGCCGCTTTTGAATGGGCTCAACTTGTAGAGGAAACGGAAGACAAGGTAGTGCTTCAACATTTGTTAATCATTAGCGACTCCATGATTATTAAACACTGGAGACAAGATTGGACTTACGAGAAAAAGGCTGTTTACCGCTACGACAAAAACAACCGTTGGGTATTCGAACCAAAAGAAAAAGATGCCGCTCAAGGAACTTGGACACAAGAGGTTTATCAAGTTGACGATAGTCCAAGATATACAGGAACAGCAACTTGGACTCATATAGATGGTGTTTCTGCGTGGTACAACAAAGCGGACTCTCCATTACCCCGCCGAGAGTATTCCAAACGCAAGGACTATAACGTAATGAAAAGAGGCAACCGAGTTCAGGCATTAGATTACGGATGGTTACACGAGCAGGACAATGATAAAATTATACGAGAAGACGGAAAAGAAGACCTACTACTTGTGCAAGAAAAGGGATACAATATCTATGTAAAACAAGCTGATGCCGATTGTAAGGCTGCCCAAGAATGGTGGGCCGCTAACCAAGAAAAGTGGGCGCTAGTTCGCAATGTTTGGGAGGACATTTACGGTGCCGAAAAACCGTTAGAACTGAAATTAGAAGTGGACGGTAAAAAAATATACGAGCACCTTTTTATGGGGAACAAATACACTACAAAAAAAGAGATTAAAGCATTATTAAACAGTTATGTTGCAAGTCGTTTTTAAAAAAATTATGCTTTTAACCTTCCTTGTTTTACTGGGTGCAATTGGTAAAGCAAACAAGCCGGAGTGGTCGGCAGTATTAGCCAGCAAAGTAACCAAAGCGTTAAGCTCTGTTTACCAAGTGGAAGATTTCACCTTTATACCTGTGGAATTGACTCAGATTACTGACGAGGTCGTTAAATCTACCTTAAACAAGCATTTTTACAGGGTTTTTAGCAAGGGGGTATTTAAAGGGTACGCATACGTGGCGCAAGCCCCTAGCATGAAAAATGTGTTTGACTACTTGGTTATTTTCAACAAGGAATTGTCCATTGAAAAAACGAAAGTTTTAATTTACCGAGAACAGCACGGTAGGCAAATTGGAACTGCAAGGTGGTTAAGCCAGTTTACGGGTATGAATACTGAAGATCGACCCTACTTAGGAAAACAAGTAGATGGCATCTCGGGAGCTACGATTTCTGCCAAAAGCATGACCATGTCTGTTAATAAGATACTAGCTGTATTAGCTACTGTTAAAGAAAAAGGATACTTGTAATGCCGGAAATAATAGCAGGCTACCTCGCTAAATTGCCAAAAGAATTAAAAGCCCTAGTCGGGCTTTTTTTGCTGGTACTCTCAATTGGTTTTTACTTGGGAATTTCTTTTGTAGACCACACTACCAATGCAACACCTCAAGGAATTGCAGCAAATTATAACGGCAACGAAAATGACGCGTTAGCTAAAACCATGAAGTTCAAAAAATCAGAGCATGAAATGTTAAACATTCTACACACCCATTTTTTGTCGCTATCCGTTATCTTTTTTGTTTTAGGTCTTCTTACTTACGGAACTGCTGCTACCCCCAGACTCCGTAAATTTTTAATGGTAGAACCTTTACTCTCAGTAATACTCACCTTTGGTGGAATCTATTTTCTTTGGCTCGGCTACGAATGGACCGCTTACCTTGTCGTATTATCCGGATTTTTAATGACGGCGAGCTTTACGGCTTCAGTGTTGCTGGTTTTTAGAGAGTTGGTGAGGAAGTAATTTATTCTGAATTCCTCATTATCAAATTCCCTTCGAGGAGTGCATCCCCTCAATGAAATTAACCCAATCTACTGGGAAAAAATTTTGCCCTTGTTTAAGATTAATTTGATAAACTTTACGTTCTTATCGTTAATTTTTTACTCCGTTGTATGTGCTTTAAAAACTGCCGGCTTAAAATAAGTTAGTAAAAAGTCCTCATAAGAAATTTTTAAGCCCGAGGCTAAATCACCCCACTTTCCAATCAACACCAATCTATTCATGTCTCTCTATTTTCTAGAGCTAATTTTATCAAAAGCAAAAAGCATCGGCTCCCCACCTAAACCCTGCCCGATTGTTCACTCACCCAAATCCAAACCTGTCAGGTTAATCCCCTAAACAAATAAAATCAAACCATCCTTTATTTTTTATATTTCTAACTTACAGAATCTTAACTCCAAATTATCCATTTAAACCCCTCCTCTAACCTACCACAAAAATGGTAGCTCATTTACCACCTTTAAGTCATGCAATTTACCTTGCTTAAGCGATTGACGACACACTCCTTGACCGGTACTTTTGTACTAAAATTTATTATTTAGAATCGTTATAAATAACACCTCTCATGAAAAAAATATTACTTTCTTCTTATTTAATGGTGGCAATTATGTCTGCTATAACAGCACAGGTTACCGACACCGTTTCCACTGGCACAGGCTATGCTAACCAAGTTTGGTACAATTTAGACAATGGCACAGAGACTTCGGTTGCCGGAGATTCTTGGGATCTTGGTTTTCAAATCAACGGTTTTTCAGCGGCTATTCTCGTGAATGCTGCTTACGGCGCAGAATTGTACAAATATCCAAATGGCGATACTTCAGCTTGGTCAACTCTTGACACAAATGGAATGAGTTCTTGGACAGCTTGGTACAACCCCTCTAACACATGGCAAATTGGCGCTTTTAACATGGGTAAAAACCCAAGTAACTCAAGTGATTTAGGCTGGGGAAACTATAATTTCATTACGCACCAAGTAACAGCCGATAGTGTTTACGTTTGGAAAGCAGCCAACGGAGCAGTTAAAAAAGTTTGGATTGACAAATTAGCGTCAGGCACTTACTATTTTACAATATCTAACATAGACGGCACTAACCAAGTTACTAAAGCTTTAGCAAAAAGCTCTTTTATAGGAAAAAATTTCGGTTACTATTCCATTACAAACGATACCATTTTAGACCTTGAACCTCTTTCAAATACTTGGGATTTAGTTTTCTCAAAATACATCGTAGATATAGGAGTTCCTTATTCTGTGAGTGGAATTAGAACGAATGCTAACTTAGCAACAGTGCAGGTTTATCCTGTCAACAATGTGCCTGCTTATGACAGTGCAGCAATACACAACTACTCTGGCGATATTGATCTTATTGGCTACGATTGGAAAACCTTCTTATTTAGCTGTTTTTGTTACGACATTTCTGATAGCACCGTATATTTTGTAAAAGAAGACAGTGCAACCTACTGGAAGTTAGTAATGAAAGATTTTGGCGGAAGCTCGAACGGAAACTTCATTTTTGAAAAGACAAAAATCAACTTGAGTACGGGGATGTTTGAGGCAGAACTAGAAAACCAAGGTAAGTTAATGGTGTACCCCAACCCGACAACTGAAAGAAATATTTCGCTTGTAGCAGACTTGCCACAGGGGGTGCAAACAGCTAGGTTGAACATTACAAATAGTAAAGGACAACTTGTAAAAAGCGAAGAGGTTCGCATTCGCAGCTCATTTGACGTTCTTACGGTTCAATTAGACGATTTTAAAACAGGCATTTATTTTGTGCAACTACGCCATAAAAAAGGTGTGGCGCAAGCTAAATTAATTTTACAATAATAACCCATAAATGAGCGGAGGGCTGAGGGTTTTCCTCGGCCCTTTGGGCATTAACCTAAACATATTACGGCATGCAAAGTGTATTAAAAAAGTACCAAAAAGAACTTCACAAATTGAGTCAGTTTCAAAAGTATCAACTGGTGGGTTTACTTCAGCAATCCCAGTCAAATGGAATGACCCGCTACTACATGGCAATTGAGCAAAACGTTCGACAAAAAGCAGACAAGACTTTTTTCAGCACTGTAAACGCACAGTAAAATTTTTATGAGAAAGATTCTCACTTTCTTCTTGTTAATCAATACGTGTAATGTTTTTTCGCAACAAGTCACGGTGCTTGATAAAGCCGATAACAGTCCGCTTATTGGAGCTTACATTACTGTGTCTACTCCCAACGGGGAACAACGGTTTTTAACCACCGATTTAAATGGTCAAACAATCGTTTCGGCGACTATTTTTGAAAATAAAACAGAATTAGCCATTCGCATAAGTTACATTGGTTACACTGCACAAAAAGATACGGTTGAAAAAAACAACCCTCAAACCATTTACCTTCAAGTAAAATCATATTTACAAAACGATGTTATAGTTACAGGGCAATACAGCCCAACTTCAGTTGAGAATTCGGTACACAAAGTGAAGGTAATCAGTCGCCAAAAAATTGAGAACATGGCAGCAGTTAATTTGCAGAATGTATTGACCAATGAATTAAACATTCGCTTATCGCAAGACAACATTTTAGGCTCAGGCATGAGTTTGCAAGGCATGAGTGGGCAAAACGTTAAAATACTGATAGATGGTGTTCCTATTATTGGCCGTTTAGACGGTCAAATAGACTTGAATCAAATTAACCTAAACAACGTTGAACGCATAGAAATTGTGGAAGGTCCGCTTAGTGTTAACTATGGAAGCAATGCCTTGGCAGGCACCATTAATATCATTACAAAAAAAGAAGTACAAGAAAAGTTGCTACTTGGCATAAGCACTTACACAGAAAACATAGGAACCTATAACCTAAACACCGATGTAGGATTTTCTCTGGCCACAAACCACAGTTTACGCCTTTCTCTAGGAAGAAACTACTTTGACGGTTGGAATGCAGGTGATAATTTTTTACCCACGTTTGGCGCACAAGCTGCCGACAGCAGCAGAGCGCAACAATGGAACTCTAAAGAGCAATACTTTGGAAGGTTGCATTATTCTTACCAATTCAAAGACCTACTAATTAGTTACAAAGCCGAGATTTTAGCCGAAACCATCAGCAACTTGGGTTTACCTAGAAGAACGCTAACAAGTTTTGCTGCCTTTGACGATTACTACCATACCAACAGAACAGACAATGCCGTATTTCTTCAAGGAAAACTAAATAATAATTGGAACATCAATTGGACGGCCGCTTACAATGATTTTACAAGGGTTAAAGAGGCGAAAAGAAAAGATTTGGTAACCTTAGAGAGCACTCGCATACCAGAAACACCTACTAACGATTTGCAAGACACCAGTACTTTTACCCTTTTCATGACGAGGGGAAGCATTGCCTCTACCCGAGATTCAACTTGGGTTAATTATGAGCTTGGCTACGATATAAACATAGAAAACGCAGCTGGCAAAAGAATTGAAGGTGGTAAAAAAACTCAGGGCGATTTTGCTGGTTTTTTTTCTGCCGAATTAAGAGTATTAAAAAATTTAATTTTTAAACCTGCTATCCGGTACAGTTACAACACCCAATATAAGGCGCCGATTACACCATCTATTAATGCAAAATACAGCTATAAAAATAGTGCCCTTCGCCTGTCTTATGCAAAAGGGTTTCGGGCGCCAAGCCTAAAAGAGCTGTATTTTAATTTCGACGATGTAAACCACAGTTTATTTGGAAATCCAAACCTAAAAGCTGAGCAATCTAACAACTTTTCAGGAAACGTTCAACATAAAATAATACTAAATGAAGTTCTGCTTAAAGCTGAATTTTCGGGCTTTTACAATGAAATTTATAACCAAATTAGCTTTGCACAATCAAGTTTTGGTGGAGGAGATACCTTAGAGTATTTTAACATTGGCGAAAACAGAACCAAAGGGCTAAACCTCAATTTTTCTGTAGGGTACGAAAACCTTCAAGCCAACATTGGCGGCTCATACACAGGCAGATTTAACCATCTTTCAGAAGAAAACCCAATTGAGGCTTTTAGTTACACCACAGAGTTGGTTGGTAATTTGAGTTACTCCTTCCAAAGGCATGGAATTACACTAGCTGCTTTTGCGAAACACCAAGGCGAATTGCCTGGATTTGGTTTTAATGCCGAAGACCAGTTGGTAGAACAGCGTATTGAAAGTTACCAGTTAGTAGACGCCACCCTTTCTAAAAGGTTTTGGAAAAAGCAACTTAACGTTTCAATGGGTTGTAAAAATATATTCGACGTTCAAAATGTGCGAACAAACCTAGCCGGTGGCGGGGCGCACAGTGCCAGTGGGCGTTCTATTTCCATAGGAACAGGTAGAACTGTTTTTGTGCAACTAGCTATGGACTTAAAAAATAAAAAATAATCTGATGAAAAAAATATTGTTGATAAACTTGTTGGCCCTGTTTTTATTCGCTTGTAAAAAGGAGGAGACCGCTTTAGCTGCCCCAGTTACAAACACTGGAACAACAGTAACAGATACTACCACGGGTGAAAAATTAATCGAAAAAGGAACTGTCTTTGCCAAAGCAGTAGTTATGAACTCTGATTACAGCAACCAAGTTTGGTTCGATTTAGGGACCAACTCCATTGTTAAAACCAACCTAAGAACCGATTGGGACCTTTCATTTGACTGTGGCTTAAATGACAACTATCTTTATTTAAACAGGGCCTTAAATGCCTCGGTTGCACTTACCAAAAGTGCTAAATTTACAGACGTAACCTCTGACGCAGGTCTAACTTATATATATGAACACCAGAGCGGGAGAAAAGAAAAACTAGCGATTGGAGACGTAAGCAACCAGCGAAATGTATTTATTATTGACCGTGGTTTTACTCCTTCTGGAGTTGCTATTGGAAAGTGGAAAGCCCAAATTACGTTGGTGCAAAACGGCGACTATTTTCTAACCTATTCTAAATTAGACGGCACAGAACTGAGATCTGCGATAATTTCGAAAAACCCGCAGTACAATAGGGTTGCATTTTCGTTTAACACCCACACAGGAGTGCAAATAGAGCCCCAAAAAACAAACTACGATTTAGTATTTACGCAATACACGCATGTCTTTGAGAACCCTCCGCAGCCTTATTCTGTAAATGGCGTTTTATTGAACTCCCATACTACTGAAGCAGCAGAAGAATTTAATCTAGATTTTTCCACCATCACTGAAAGCCATGCGCAATCGCTTTTTTATTCTTCAGATTTAGATGTTATCGGATATAGCTGGAAAAGTTTTAGCCTACAAACCAACACTTTTACCATTTCTGGTAATCAAAACTTTTTGATCAAAGATGCTTCCGGCAACTTATTTAAAATTCACTTTTTAGACTTTTACGACGAAAATGGCGTAAAAGGGACTCCGAGTTTCGAAATTGTTAGACTCTAAACTAATTTTTTATGTGCACACAAACAAACTACATACCCCTTGCTGAACACGAATTAGGTAACATAACCCTTTGCCGCGGCTGCATGCAGTATTCATTTAATTACACAAATTCTGTTTTTTCCTTTTCACGGGCTGAATTAATTAGCTTTAAAGAAATTCTTTGCAACTTTGAGGAAACTGATTTTTGCTACAGTGTCTTAGGCCAAAGCAGAGCCATGCTAAAATCTCAATACTCTAACCTTGGTTTTTCTGTAAGCCGATACGACATTGAAGTAATCAGTAACATGGTAAGCGAATCGCTTGTATTAAGCGAGGTATATGAGCTACTTGGGGCAACCGAATAATACCCCCAAGACTACTCCACCCCTTCTAAAAGCTCTAACATTTCAACTGAGTTAACCAAAGCTGCTTTTCTAAATAGTAACTGTAGCTTTTCATCTAAAATAACAGTGGTGGGAAACTCCATTCTGTTGTTGTGCTTACCAAAGTACAACGCTAAATCATGAAATTTTTCAGCAGTGTTAAAGCGATAGCTGCGGTTAAAAAAAGAAAGTGAGTCTTTGTTTTCCGCATTTAGCGTAAAGGCGTAAAAATTGTCGTTTACTTTCTTCACAACCGAATCGTTTGCAAAAGTGGTATTCAGCTGCATTTTACAAATCTTGCACCAACTGGTTTCTAAAAAAATTAGAATAGGTTTAGGCTCTAGGTAATACTTTTCCTCTAGTTGCTCTGTGTTTAACCAATTTACACTGCTTCTTTGAGCGGAAGCAGTGTAAATTGTTGTAAATAAAAATAAAACTACCAAAAGCTTTCTCATACTATTTTAAGATAAACTTAACCCCCAGCATTCCTCGTATTCCTTGATTAGCAGCGTACACATAAGCAGGATCAAAAGTAAGGGCGTTTGGATTGCCTTCTGTTGGGTTAACACTTCCATCTGCATTAAAATCTACATCTCTATCAAATGGGTCGAAAGAACGAGCAATGCTATTACTTGCAGGCGTAAAATTCAGAATGTTTTTTACAGCCATATATACTTCCCAATTTTTACCAAAAGGTCGAGTTACTTGAATATTTTGAATGCTAAACCAAGGTGAAAACCCTGCCCGATTATCCAATTCGCCGAGTAAAGGCAAACGCATTGGACTATAAACATTTCCCGTATAATTTAACCTCAACTTTAGCGGTAAAACCGTGTATTCTATGTTCCAAACAGCTGTAAATCTTTCAGTCAACAATTGTCTGCGTTCTTCCCCACCTTCTGTTACAGTTACGTCCATCAGTGTGGCACCACCCATAATTTTCAATCCATTTTGTAAGCTTGCATCTACGTTTAACGAAACTCCTTGCGAAACTGCAGAACCATCTAAATTGCTGTAAATAATTTGATTTGGATTGGTTTCATAGTCTGGCACTATTCTGTTGTCAAATTGAGTGTAAAACACAGAACCGTCTAACGAAATGGAGTTTTCATTTTTCGAATAGATTCTTTTGACAATATTTAAGTTTATATTTCTCGACGTCTCAGGGTCCAGCTCTTCTTCAAAAATGACTTCTCTCGCTCCTGTTAAAGCTGCATGGTCTTCCGTGAAAACATTGGCAACTCTAAAACCATTCCCTAGGCTTAACCGAACAACAGTTTTGTTATCCTCCGTGTTCCATTTGTAGTTAATTCTTGGTGAAAAAATATTCCCATGAATGCTATTGTAGTCTGCCCGAACGCCTAAAAGAAGTGTATTGAACTCATTTATGGTAATTTGATCTTGCACAAAAACACCAGGTAAATGAATGTTTTGCGGTTGATTGTTTAAGCTGTCGAAACTTAACGTTGCCGGAGTATTGTCATCATAAAAAGTATAGCGGTAAGCTGCGCCCACTAAAAGGTCATGTGACTTAAATAACTCTTTGTTCCAAGTTAACTGGCCAAATCCAATGCGCTGATCAGCGTTATAAACCGTCTCTCCGTACACTGAATTTTGAAGATGGCTGTTAGCGCTAAATTGAAAATTAAGGTCCTCTTTGGTCGGTAACTGGTAGTTTCCAAACAGCTCCCAACGGCTCGTGTAAATACTCTCTCCGTATACGGAATCGCCTCCTCTAAACTCAGGAGTCCAATTCATTTCTCCTCCCCAACGGTCTTCGTAAACATAACGCATACCAACGTTAAACTCTTTCTTGCTTTTTCTATCAAACGAAAATTTATTGAAAATCGAAATACGATCCTGTAAGGTAATGTCCGTAAAACCGTCGTCATTTAAATCAATAGGGTTATTGTAATTAAAGTAGTTCACCCCTAAAAGAGCATTGACTTTTTTTCCTACTTTATATTTCGTTGCGACATCTACATTTACTTCGCCCCAAGAGGTTGAAAATACATCGGCTGCAAAAAGCGGAGCATTGATTGGCTTTTTTGTAATAACGTTAATTAACCCACCAACTGCTTCGGAACCATATAAAGTTGAAGCCGGACCTTTTACAATCTCCACTCTTTCAATTAATGATGCAGGAATTCCGGTTAAGCCGTAAACAGTAGAAAGTCCACTAACAATTGGCATTCCATCAATTAGAACCATCGTGTATGGTCCTTCTAATCCATTAATGTGAATATCGCCTGTGTTACATACACTGCAATTCAACTGCGGCCGAACACCATTTACATTTTGTAACGCTTCAAAAACAGAAGGAGCCTTATTGTTCTCGAAATACCTTGCTGAATAAACCTCAACAGGAACTGGACTATTCAATTTAGACATTTCCTTCATCGTGCCAGTTACCACCACATCGTTCATGATGTTTGTCTCTTCTTTGAGCACAAAACTTAGGGAGTACAACTCCTTTTCCATTACTTCTATTGTCTTTTTCTGCTTTTCAAACCCAATAAAAGAGGCAATAATGGTTTGTTCTCCAACAGGAACATTCTCCAATTCAAATGATCCATCTTTTTTCGAAGTCGTTCCAATGCTTGTGCCACGGACATAAATATTGACAAATTGAGCGTTTTTATTGTCTGAAAAAGTAACAGTTCCTTTTACCGTCGCCGTTTGCGCAAACGATAGAACTGAGATGAACGTAAATAAAAATGTAAAAAAGCTGTTTTTTAATAATTGCATGTTTGTTTTTTTAGAGCTGCAAATATAAATTTTTAGATTCATCTAAAAATTTATTTAGGCAACTATTTTTAAAAAACAAGCCAATACTCTTGCAAACAAGAAATGCTGCTTCAGGTTTTAACCCGAATACAGCATTTTGTATTGTACATTATCTAACCCTTAGTGCCCAGCGCCCGCTAAACCTGCTAATTCCTTATCAAAAAGATACAGACTGGAAGTATCGCTCCCTATCATTTCTAACTTATCAATGATTGAACGAGCCAATTGCTCTTCTTCCATTTGCTCATTCATATACCACTGCATAAAGTTATTTGTCAAGTGATCATTACCGGCTAAACAGTTCGTTATAATGTTATTAATGCTTTCAGTAACAACAATTTCATGCTCTAAAATACTTTTGAAGACCTCCATCAGACTGTTAAAGTCTTTCTTTGGTGCACTTAAAGCAGGCACAGTTGCTTGACTTCCTCTTTCATTCAAGAATTTAATCAGTTTTAACATGTGCTCTCTTTCCTCGTCAGAGTGAGCGTATAAAAATTCTGCAGCACCTTCAAAGCCTTTAGTATCTGCCCAGCAAGCCATAGCTAAATACGTTTGAGAGGAAAAAGCCTCTTTTTTTACCTGATCCTGTAATAGTTGTTCAATGTTTTTTGAAAGCATATTTTTATAATTTTAGATAATCAAAGGTACTGGAAAGTAGGTGGTTTTGATCCTTTATGCATCCGCTAAATGCAATAGCACCTTCATATCCAGACGTAAAAACAGATAATTTTACAATTCCATAACTAAAATTTCATGCAAAATACCCTATCCGTGGTATTGAACACACGGAACTTTGGCGGTAAATTTGCAGCTCAAAATGAACGCTATTTAGATTTAGTCTAAATAAAAATAAGAAATATGAAAAAATCAACATTTAAAGCTATTACCCTAATTGGATTAGGATTAGTTACCAGTCTGTCGTCTTGTACAGACGACGAAGAAGACGCATTAACACCTGTAATTCCAGTTGCAGATAATTTTACTGCTAGCCAAGTAGACAAGTTAGGTGCAATAGACCTGGGTACTTTTGTGCAACCTACAACGTATGACATCGTTTCTGGCGCTTTTGCCCCTGGATCATACAGCGGTCAAACAAGAAGAGTAGCACAATTGCAAGAAATTGTTGACTCTAGTAGAAACGAGCCTATCTATTGGAATCTTAGAGAAGCACTTGCAAACACAAGTTTAGATCAGTTTGAAAGCACAGATGCTCAAGGAGCCTCAAACCTTAGAACCAAAATTGACGAGCTAAACTTCGACAATGGAAATACCTCTGTTGCTGATCGTTTTGCAGAATTAGGAGATAGCTTATCACTTTCTAGCCAAGCTAATTTCACAGTTACGGCCATTAACGGAAGAGCAGGAATGATTACTACCGGAAGTAAGAAGAGACATGTAAGTGTAAACGGATTAGAATACGCTCAATTATTAGAAAAAGGATTATACGGAGCATTGCTATACGACCAAATAGCTGATGATTATTTGAGACCAGTTCAAGCAGGAAACTTAAACCCAAAGGGAAACAATGAAACCGCAGCAGCGCCTGATTATGGTTCTAAAGGAACTGGCAGACAGCACGCTTTTGATGAGGCTTTTGGTTATTTAGCAGTAAACCCTGCAACGTATCCAAATAGTGCAAACACAAGTAATGGCGACGGGAAGTTTATTACCAATTACGCATTCGATTTTAGTGATGAAATTGAAACAGCTTATGGCGTAAATCCTTCTCAAAAATTAATGGATGCTCTTATTTTTGGTCGTTCAGTATTAAAGGCTGGCGAAGGTTTTGGTCCAAGTAATGAGACAACCAACGAAACGTATTTCAATGCAGCAGTAGCTGATATTAAACTATACACAGAAATTGGTTTGGCTACAGCAGCATATAGTTATTTAAATGATGCGATAGCAGACGTTACCGATGCAGATAAATTACACCACCTATCTGAAGCTCTCGCTTTTATCTATGCTCTTTCATTCAATTCTGAAGGAATCTTAAGTGCAACACAGGCTCATGCAACTTTACAAACAATGGGTTGGGATGCAAACAATCCTTCTTTAGAAGGCGTTTACAGCATTAACTTATGGGACGTAACCGATGCTCAAATGGAGAGTGCTAAAAGTGTACTAGACCAAGCTTACCCAGGATTTGGTGCAATACAGTTTTAATTGTAAAAACAACAAACATGATTAGAAGAAATACTAAAAATACGTTTGTACTAGGGGCAATGAGCTTCGCAGTAATGGCAACATTAAGTTTATCGTCTTGCACAGAAGATGAAGACTCAGCGATTACAAGCGAAGGACAGAACCAACCTTCTGCAACCGATTTTACCGACCTTCTGACCAACCAAGTAAACGAAGTTATCATTCCAACAATGGTAACGTACCAGAATAAAATGTCCGTTTTTGTTAGTGCGGTAAACGGATTAACAGCATCAATTGATGCTGTTAATCTAACCGCTACTCGCAATGCACATAAAGAGGCTTACCTTGCCTACCAAGCAGTAGCTGTTCACAACTATTATGCAACAGCAAATACAGGATTGGTTCAAAACACCAACTTGTATCCAGTAGATTCAACGGTATTGAATAACCTCGTTTCAAACAGGTCTTTCAATTTTGGGACTACGGCACAAATTAGAGCCAATGGTTTTCCGGCAATAGATTATCTGTTATACCATGCCTCAGACGGCGTTGCCTATTTTAATGCAGACGGCAATCGAATAGACTTTCTTTCTGCCCTAGTAATAAGTATGAAATCTAAAGCGGACGACTTGGTAGCGCAGTGGAGCGGTAATTTAAAAACCAATTTTGTTTCAAATGGTGGAACTGCCTTAGGTAGCTCAATCAGTGAACAACTGAACGAAAGTTTGGTGTATTACGAAGATCATATTCGCGAGAACAAAGTAGGTATTCCCATAGGCAGACTAGGACCAAATGATTCTCCTATTGCTGCTGATGCCACCAAAGTTGAATCATATCATCAATCACTTGCCGCCGGAAACGAAGATTTTACTTTAGAATTAGTGAAGGCAGCTATTGAGGAAATGGAAGACTTTTACTTAGGTGAAAGTTCGTTACAGGTAAATGGAACTGGTTACGATGACATGTTAGTTATCAGAAATCAAGCCTCAGTAGACCAAGACATTAAAACCATTTTTGCTACTATTTATACTAAAATTGATGAACGAAATACGATTAACGGAAATCAAGACCTCTACAACAGTATTCAAGCATTGGTCACAATTTATAAATCTGATTTATTGCCCTTGCTAAATGTGCAAGACGCCGATGGACTAAATGATGGAGATTAATATCGATTATTATAACAGTAATTTTATAAACAAGAGGTGCTATTCATGTAGTACCTCTTTTGTTATTTATTATGCAAACAACTCTCGTAAAATGTAAAGAACTCTGCTTTAAGCAAGTTTCGAACGCTCCATTAGTGGTGTTCCGAATTTTATTTAGCAGCTTGTTGTTTTATAGCACCGTAAGAACTATTTATAAAGGCTGGGTAAATGAGTTATACGTAATTCCAACCTATCATTTTACTTTTATAGAGAAGCTACCATTGCCCTCAGAAAATGTTATTTACACCATTTTTGGCCTACTTTCGTTGAGCTCTCTTTTTATGATTTTTGGTTTGTTTTACAGAGCAAGCACCGCAGTATTCTTCGTGCTTTTTACTTATGTTGAGTTGATTGACAAAACCTATTACCTCAACCATTATTACCTTGTAAGCACCTTGGTTTTTTGGATGATTCTGGTTCCAGCTCACCGAAGCTATTCAATTGATTCGTTGATTTTTACGAAAATTAAAAAAACAGTTTGCGACAATTGGTGCATTCTTATTTTTAAGGTTCAACTTTCTTTTGTCTACTTTTTTGCAGGCCTAGCTAAAGTAAATGCAGACTGGTTATTACAGGCACAACCGTTAGCCACTTGGCTGCCTGGAAGGTATACGGTCCCTATTATTGGCAAATGGCTGTATTTAAAAGAAGTTGCCTTTTTATTTAGCTGGGTCGGCTGCCTTTACGATTTATTTATATGGATTTTTCTTTGGTTTAAACGAGCTAGACCGCTGGCGTATCTACTTGTTCTCTTATTTCATATCCTTACAGGTATTTTGTTTCCACGGATTGGCATGTTTCCCTACATTATGATTGTTGGAACTGTCATATTTTTCTCCGCAAACTGGCACCAAAAATTATTGGACTTCCTTCCTTTTAAAACATCAACGGCGAGCGATTCCTCAACAAAAAAGAAAACGGCTTTTATTCCAATCGTTTTAGTGGCTTACCTTATTGTTCAACTCTATTTACCTCTACGTCATCTACAACACCCAGGTAATTTATTTTGGAACGAAGATGGGTATCGTTTCAGTTGGCGAGTTATGCTCATGGAAAAGAATGGGTACACCAACTTTATTTTAAAAGATCCCAAGCTGAACGTGCAAAAGCAAATTAACCTCGATAACTACTTAACCGCATTTCAGCAACAGCAATTGCGAGGTCAACCAGACATGATTTTACAGTTTGCCAAACACATTGGAAGACTGCAGGAAAGTCAATTAGGCTATGCTCCAGAAATTTATGTTGACAGTAGAATTTCGTTAAACGGAAGGCGAAGTCAGCTTTTTATTGACCAAACTATAGACCTATACAATAAAGGTAATTTTAACGCTAAAAATTGGTTGATCCCTTTATCTGAATAATGAAAAAAGCAGCTTCCTTTTTGTGTTTCTTACTGCTTGCTTTCTGCTCTCCATTTGCTGTTTCTCAAAACACCATAACCCTAAGCGGAATTGTTACTTCTTCAGCAAACCAAGCAGTTGATGAGGTGGTTATTTACGTAAAAAACAGCCCCAACTTCACCATTACCGACACTCAAGGGAAATTCAAACTGAAGCTCCCTGCCTCAACATATACACTTAGCCTGCAAAGTTTAAACATTATTCCTATTGAAATTCCGTTACAACTGCGAAATGATACAAATATTCAAATAAACGTAAGGTTAAGGATTAACAACATTGACGAGGTTGTAATACAAGTAGAAGAAGACCCCTTTGGGATTAGAAAATTACGCCCAACGGAAGGCGGAGGGTTGTATGAGGGCAAAAAAACAGAAGTCATTAATATTGAAAAATTAATTGGAAACAAAGCCTCGAATAACGCACGCCAAGCGTTTAGTAAAATACCAAGTTTAAACATTTGGGAAAGCGACAATGCAGGCCTGCAACTGGATATTGGAGGAAGAGGGTTAAGCCCAAATAGAACCTCAAATTTTAATACCCGTCAGAATGGTTACGACATTAGTGCGGATGCCTTGGGCTATCCTGAAAGCTATTATACTCCGCCCTTACAAGCCGTGCAACAAATAGAGGTAGTTCGAGGAGCAGGAGCGTTGCAGTACGGCACTCAATTTGGAGGGTTAGTTAACTTCAAAATGCGAAAAGGAAATACTAAAAAACGCTTCCATTTTGAAAGCGAGAACACGTATGGAGCCAATAATTTCTTTAACAGCTTCAACAGCTTTCACGGACAAGTAAAAAAACTAAACTATTACAGTTACGTGCAATACAAAAAAGGCGATGGCTGGAGGGAAAACTCAAACTTTGAACAAGTAGGTGCCTTTTTTGGCTTAGAATATGCCTTTTCCAACAGACTTACGTTAAGTTTTGATTATACCAACATGCACTACCTTAGTCAGCAAGCAGGCGGCTTAACAGATGAGGCTTTCGAAATTGACCCTAGAAGCTCTAACAGAGAACGAAACTGGTTTCGAGTAAACTGGAACTTAGCAGCGTTGCGATTAGAATATCAGCTGTCTGAAAATGCGAGGTTATACAGCCGAACTTTTGGTTTATTAGCCAACCGAACGTCTTTAGGTTTACAGGAAACGCCTGATGTTGCCGATCCATTATCGAACCGCGATTTAATTGACGGAACCTTTAAAAACATTGGAAACGAAACTCGGTTTGTTTACCATTACAAAGGACTAAAAGGACTTCAAAATACCTTATTGGTGGGAACAAGAATATACCGAGGCGTTACAAATTTCAGTCAAGGTTTTGGAACTGCCGGCTCAGATGCCAACTTTGCTACAGTAGATACTTCCTTTTTAGACCGCCGCAGGTCTGACTTTGAGTTCCCAAATTTAAATGCCGCAGTTTTTATTGAAAAGATTGTAAAATTAAGCCCTACACTAAGTTTAATTCCAGGTCTCCGGTATGAGTACATTGAAACGCAGTCTCAGGGATTTTTTACAAATTCTGTTAGAACTGATGCTTTCGGCAGTTTTATTGAAAATCGTAAAACCGACACTGCTAAAAGCAACCGCAAAGTTTTACTATACGGGCTCGGTATTTCCAAACAACTGGGAAAAAAGTACAAACTATACGCGAACGCAACAGCCAACTACAGGGCCATCAACTTTACTGATGTGCAAATACAAACCAACACTCAAATAGTTGACCCTAACATTAAAGACGAAAGCGGTTATAACTTTGACTTGGGGATTCGAAAAATGGACTTTAACCCTTTTTTTGTGGAAGCAAGTGTTTTTTATACCCTTTACGAAAACAGAATTGGCCAAGTAATTGACGACGGATTAAGGCTTAGAACAAATATCGGTTCAGCTAGAATTTTTGGCTTTGAGCTTTATTTGGAGGTAGATGTTTTAAAAGCCATGAAGAAAAAAAGCGGTCACAAGGCAAGTGTGTTTTTTAATGGCTCTATTAACCGAGGAGTATATTCAGAAATAAATGACCGAGCGCTTGTTGGTGTTAGAGCCGGGAACAAGCTAGAGGATTTACCGCAACACAACATAAAATCCGGAATAACTTACGGCTTTAAAAAATTTACCACCACCCTGCAAGGCACCTTTATTGGTCAGCAATTTTCTGATGCTGCCAACACAGAGGAAGCATTCAAAGGGGTATTTGGGCCAATTCCGGCGTACACTGTTTTCGATGTTTCAACCAACTATAAGGTATCAGAAAAATTCTCCTTAGCAAGCAGTATAAACAACCTAACCGATAATTATTACTTTACCCGGAGGGCAACCGGTTACCCCGGCCCAGGAATTATCCCTGCTCTTGGCAGAACTTGGAATGTAACGCTGAAGTTAAAACTTTAAGCAACAGCCTTTTTTCTAAAGATAGTCGCGAGAGTCCTTAAAGCACTTTGTCTTTAAAAAGCTATGGGAGTTGTACTACAAAATACTATTCGAAATAACACTAGCAGTTTTGCGTGCCCGCTAATTTTAAAGTGTAAAAGTCAAAAGCTCACTGAATCTAATTTAGTGAGCTTTTCATTATAACCCAATTCCATTGATAAACATCCTTTTATTACAGGGAGTTTCTACCCTATGATTGTAGGTAGTTCAACCTTTCATAAGTGGGATAATATTCTTGATGGATGAAGTAAAATACTTCACAGTTGAAAGTAAATTAGCTAGGTGTTTTGTATTTAGCCTGTAGGGTTTTAAAATATTCAATTAAAATTTCTCGTTCCTCAGCGGTTAAATCTGCTTCGCTGTGCAGATAGGTATAAGACTCTAAAGGCATCTCTTTCTCCTCTACCTCTTCCCAAGACTCTTCCGCTTTGTGCTCCTTTTTAGCATCAGAATACTGGCCCCATTCAGAGAAGTTTAGATGCTCTCGCCCCTCTTCTATATGGTCAGCAATCCACCAAGAAACAGGAGCAACCTCACTGTACCATGGATAGTCAATTTGATTTGAATGACAATTCAAGCAAGTCTCGTCTAATAACTGGGCTACTTGTTTACTTGGCATTTCATAAAGTATAACTCCGTTTTCCGTTGGTTCTTGATAGTCAAATTTTTCAACTCTAAATAGCTGCATTATTCCAAACACCAAAATAACTGCGAGTATAATCTTATTCTTCATAAGCTAAAGATAATGATTAATGTAACCCAAGCCTATTTTCAAGCTCTGCTCTTTTCGGTAACGGCACGGGTATTTTTGTCCCTTTTTCATAACCATATCCTGCGGTTTTTGCTTGCCTACTTTAACTATGTTCAGGGTATTTACTAGCCGTGAATAATACCCTCTAACAGACTCATTTTTAGATAATTTTCCCTCGAAAAATAAATTAACCCCTCTTCGCTGTATCTACCTCTTTTATCCAAACTAAACAACAGGATCTGTAAACTAGAATCCCCTTTATTCCCCATGTATTTTCCCTTACCGCACAGCTAACTATTCCTTGGGAAAAATGAAACTAATTTAGACCCTAATTTTTCTAATTGACAAGAGAGGTTTTTCTGCAGTCTACCTTTATCGCAAGCACCTTCTGTTGTTGCATCCATCTATTTTCAATGAAAAGAGTCACTGCTTTTTAACTAATTATTAATAGATTAATCACAGCAGTTCTATCAATGAAATGAATCTCAACTGTATCCACAGTAAAAAGCCGTCTACCTTGTTTTGAAGTTTAATTTTTAACTTGGTCAAAATCAATTCATGAAAAATATTCTATTATTTCTGTTTATTAGTATTCCCTTTATTGTTTTATCTAACTCGTTTGGAACCATCAATGAAGTAGTGAATGAAAACGGCACTTTATTGTTAACCGCCCCTAAAGGGGCTGTTATAGATGGAATTCTTTTCGCAAGTTACGGGAGTCCAAATGGCAGTGCAAATTACTACACCATTGGTAGATGCCATGCGGCAAATAGCATACGCATCGTTTCTACTATAGCTATTGGACAAAACTCTATATCCATCACTGCAAGTAATAATTTATTTGGTGATCCTTGTTCTGGAGTTGTAAAAAGGCTTTATGTTACCGCAACTTATTCTTCTGCACCCCAAAACTATAAAAAGAGCAACCAAGATGGGTGTTGGAAATCTTTTAGCAGTGGTCTGTTAAAAGAAGAAGGAAACTTTAAAGACGGCAAAAAAGAAGGCGTATGGAAATACTATAATGAAGAGGGTAGATTAATGAGAGAGGTAAACTATAAAAAAGGTGAACGACATGGACTAGTCAAGGTCTATCGTAAAAAGGGTATGTTAAAAAAAGAGGAAACCTATAAACAAGATAAAAAAGAAGGACTGTATAAAGCTTATTATTACAACGGACAGTTAATAGAGAAAGGAAATTATAAGGAGGACCAAAAAGAGGGGCTTTGGAAGTTTTATACTAAAAATGGAACCTTAAGCTATGAAGGCAAGTATAAAAATAATGACAAAGAAGGAGAGTGGTTTCTCTACGATGTAAATGAGAAAGTTGTTTCAAAGCAAAATGAGCACAATTATTTAAACGGTAGGAATAATTATCCCCACACAGATTCCACATACGCCGTTGACAAATCACAAATTTATTTTACTAAAAACCAAGCTAACCTAATAGCTTACAATAACCGGGAAAATGGTAAGAGCTATAGAATTATCGACTTTCAAGAGAATGAACCCATTTACGGTAAGAATTTTAGACATAGAAATAAGGATCTATCAATAGTAGATGAAGACTGGGGGTATGTCAATATTAAATTTCATAAAAGGGGGAAGCTAATCATGGTAGACTTTTATGATGAAGGATGTGGACGGCCGAAAACTAAGATTATAGTTAAAAACCGATTCAAGCATGAGGTGGACAATTATAAAAGCATTTCATATCAAGCACCTCAAAACGTAGTTTTCAACGACCCCGGGATACTAAATGAAGTGACTTTTTTTGAGATAACTCAATGTGAAGGCAGCACGAATAGAATTACAATTATTTACGAATAATCTGCCAAAATATTTTCAACCCAAAATAGGAAGTCACTTATTCTGTCTGTTCATAGAATCTTTTTATAACAAATTTCGGGTGTACATAGTTGAAGTCACCCTCTATTAAACCAAGTGCTTCAGAATACTTTTTACTCGTTGCGCATAGGAAGCCCCAAAAAGATTAACATGCACCATTAGTGGATATAGATTCAAGATATCAACCCTCTTTTCCCACTCTTTTTCCAACGGAAAGTTAGCGTTATACGCCTCATACATTTTCTTGTCGAAACCTCCAAAAAGTAAACTCATGGCTAAGTCTACCTCACGATGCCCATAGTATACGGCAGGATCCATAAAACACGGCTTGCCTTTCTTCACTAAATGGTTTCCAGACCACAAGTCTCCATGCAGTAAAGCAGGTTTCTCTTCTGGAAAGAAAGAGTGTAGTTTGGGGTAAAGACTTTCTAACATATCCGAAAGTTGCTTGTCTAACCTTCCTTTGTCACGAGCTTGCCGCTGCTGTTCCATCAATCGATTTTCAACAAAGAAACTACCCCAATCTAGTTTTTCATCGTTTACTTGAATTAACGATCCGTTGAAATTATTGTATGCTAATCCAAATTTAGAAGCGTTATTTTGGTGTAATTCAGCTAATCCCTCACCAAAATTTTCCCAATAATGTTCTGCAGGACTGCTCTCCTCAATAAACTCTAAAACCAAAAAGGCTTGTTGTTCAAACTCCCCTTTTAGCAACACTTGTGGCACAACTATAGCCGATGATTTTCGTAGTAGGGTTAACCCAAGTGCCTCTTTATTAAACATTTCAGGAAAAGAACTCAGCTCATTCACTTTTATAAAGAACGACTTGCCACTGCTTTTTATTTTATATGCCTGATTAACAGAACCTCCTGAAACGGTCGTCACGGCCACTACAGAATCTGTTAAAAGGTTCGCATTTCTTAGTGCGTTTTCAATATGTATTTTAAATGCGTTTGAAATCATAGTCGGCCGACAAAAGTAATAAGCTTTTTGAATCGCGAAGCCGAAGTTTTTAAATACTTTTACGGTTATTAATTTAAATTATGGGGGATTAGCTCAGTTGGCTAGAGCGCTTCGCTGGCAGTGAAGAGGTCATCGGTTCGACTCCGATATTCTCCACAAAAAAGCAGCTTCTTTGAAGCTGCTTTTTTACCTTTACCACATCGCCTGTTCTTCTCCTCGCTGTGCCTCAAAATGGTAGGATTAAAAACAAACGCTCCCTCTTCTTGCTATTTTTAGTGGTAAAAAGCTTCGCCGGCACGCTATATTCTTGGAGAAATACCGGCAAATCAACCAATCTAACCTTTGTTTATTAGAATGTTACAGCGGTACCTATCTTTTTCACCTGCAACTTCTTTGTTGGCTTTCTACGGGTTAATTCTTTTGATTATCTTGGAACTTTAAAAATAAGCCAATCATGAAAAAAATATTATTCATCTTAAGTCTTGCAATAAGCGCAATGACTTTCACTTCTTGTGAGAAGGAAAATGCACTAACTCCCAATCCAAATTATGTTCAAGACCCTAATAGTAATGGAACTACTGGCGGAACAACTACGGGCGGTGGAACAACAGCCGTTTTTTTAGCTTCTACGAGTCCTTCAAATAAAGCTGCATTACTAGAAGATTTTACCGGCGTTAGGTGTGGATTTTGTCCCGATGGGCATATAAGGGCTGCCGCTGCTCAACAAACCTTAGGTGCCGATAAATTTATTATCATGGCGGTGCATGGCGGATCTTATGCTGCCCCTGCAACAGGATGGGCAAACTTTACAACGCCTTATGGGGCAGGTCTTATTGCTCAAGCAGACGTTGCCGGTTATCCAGCCGGAACAATTAATAGATTGCCAGCAAGCAGCTTAGGTGTTCCAGCTCAGAGAAACGGTTCCGCTATGAGTCGGGGGTCTTGGGAAACTGCTGGTGCTGCAGTTAATGCGATGGAAGCTCCAGTTAACATTGGTGCTACAGCAACAATCGACGGAAGTAATTTATTAACCGTTAAAGTAGACTTGTATTATACTAAAGGCGAAACTGCAGTGAACAGCGTTAACGTGGCATTGCTTCAAGATGGGTTAGTATCTAACCAATCAGGTGGTGGCTCATCATATGTGCAAAATCATGTGCTGAGAGATTTAATTACAGGTCAATGGGGAGAAGCAATTACAGAATCTACGGATGTAGCAAGCAAGGTAAGTAAGACATATACGTATACTGTGCCTGCTGATTATAATGGAACGAACACTGAAGGCGGTGGAGCAGTTGTTATAAGTGACTTAAAAGTAGTTGTGTTTGTTACAAGAGGTCAAACAGATGTTTTAAATGTCATTAAAATAGATGTTGACTAACCAACTAAAAATAGAGGAGAAAAAAGGGGGAGCAAATGGCGCTTCCCCTTTTTTTATACCTTAATTCCAATCACTAAAATATCATCTACTTGCTCTGCATCTCCCTTCCAGAGATCTAATTCGTGTTGCAATCGCCTTAGCTGTTCTTCAGTTGAAAAATGGGCAATAGACTTCAGAAAGGCTCGAAATCGTTTCGTCATGTATTTTTTATCCCTATCGCCACCAAACTGATCTGCAAACCCATCGGAATAGATGTAAATAGAGTCTCCTTTTTTGATGCTTATCTCGTGCTGAGTAAACTTCGGAATATGAAGTCCGACCCCTCCAATTGGAGAAGAATCAGCCTTAATTATATTCATAACACCCGCTCTAATGTGGATTAAAGGTCTGAAAGCTCCTGCAAATTTTAGTGTTTCGAAATCGGTATCGAAAACACAAAGTGCAATATCCATCCCATCTTTAGATGCTTTCTCTTTCCGATCTTGCTTTAAAGCTTTCACCACGTCTTTATGAAGCGCTGTCAGAATTTGATCCGGTTCATACACTCCCTTCTTCTCAACGATATCGTCTAACAACACCGTTCCAATCATACTCATAAAGGCACCAGGAACTCCGTGTCCCGTGCAGTCTACACTGGCAATAAAAATCTTGTTCTCAATTCTCTTAAACCAGTAAAAATCCCCACTTACTATATCTCTTGGCAAATGAAATACAAAAGAGTCCGGCAGCGATTCTAAAATTATTTCTCTTAATGGAAGTATTGCTTCTTGGATTCGTTTTGCATAAATAATACTGTCTAACGTTTCTTTACTCTTTATCTCCAACTCCAATTTAGATTGCATAAGGTCTGCATTCAATTGATCTTCTTGAATCAAGATTGAACGCATGGCTCGAATTAAAAAAAAGATCATTATTAAGGTAACAAATAAGGATAGTCCAATATTAAAAAAAATTTCCTCCCTTGCCTCTTGCATAAATTCATCAAAGCGGTTATCTACCTGAACTATAGCTACCACCTCTCCTTTGGAGTTTTTTATTGGGGCGAAAGCCGAAAGCCAATAACCACTACCATCTTGATAGACATCTACAATTCCTCCTTGCTCGTAATGGGTGTCTAACTCTTTTGGAAAATACTCATATTCGTATTTGAAATATGGTTTTAATTCTGAATTTACCCCAAAAAAAAACCCCCTCCTCTCTAAATAAAGTATAAATACTTGTATTTATATTGTTTAACTCTTTTATTTTAGAGAGCACCTCATTCATCAATTGATAGACCCTATCTTGCTGATTGGTCTTAATCGAGTTTTTAGTTTTGTAAGTTGTTTGCAAGTACTCTAACCGGTTGCCGTCCAGCTGAGAAGAAGCTGTTTTAGCCACAGCCTCCAGTCGAGTTAGTATCTTGGTTTTATGAATATCAAGTTGAACAAAATAACTATGGGTTAAAAAATACCCAATCAATAACAGCAGCGAAAAAAACAACAATACTAAGACCCTTGTTCTATGATCTTGAAAAATTTTCCTTAGTAAATACCTCATTTATTGTTCCTCAATTTCTTTCTTGTCGGTATAATTTATAGCCTCGTACAAAGGAATTTTTCTACCCCTATTGTACGCCACTACAAAAGCATCTAAAACACCGGCAGTTTTAGCTTTTTCCTTTTCAATTTCTGCTGTTTTAAATGTATTGTACGCTCCAATGGCAATTACAGTTCGATTCTCTCGCTTGTATTCTTGAATTTCGTCTATTTTGAAATAGAGTAGCGTCATTTCTGACGGAATCGTATCCTCAAAAGAACCCAATTGTACAAAATACTCTACGTCACCTCGAAGGCCAGACCGCAAATTTATATTTTTATAACTAATTACTTCGTTCGAATATTTTTTTTCGTTGTTAACATTTACTACATAAGCATCAATAAACCCCTTTTCTTTTATCGATTCCAATAAGTTTTCTGCCTGCTTTCGATATGAAAAATGACCTACGACATATCTTATAATTCCTAAACTGTCAATAAAAACATCCACGTTTTTTACGTCGCTAAAGGCGCTTGTGGGGCTTGGATTCACGTTGCTTCCAATTTGCACTCCATACAAAGGAGCGTTGGTGGTGTATTCCAACCTTTCCGTCACCAACCCTTTGTTCATTAAATACACCGAGTCAATGGGTTTTAAAGGTTCTGTCTCTTTTGGCTCTGCTGGCTCATACTGAATAGGTTTAGACTCCAGTTTATTCCAACCATCAGCATTCTCTTCATTCTTAAAGGGGCACTTCTGCATGTGACGATCAACCTCGTCAATATAATACTGATCTACCTTAGAACTGTATTTTTGAAACTCTTCAAATGCTCTATTTGCAAAGGCACATTTATTATCTTCTACATAAGCCACTGCTAAATAATAATAGACATGTATTGGAGCAGCTTTCTCTTGAAAGGACCCTACTTTGTAGTCGGCATTCACATGTTGAACAGCTTGTAACAAGTGACGCATGGCCTCTTCTTCTGTGCCTGAAAGTTCAGTGTAAGCTGCTCCCATTAAAAAATTAACGTTTGCATTTTCTGGCTCTGCTTCGTATACAATTTTCAACGCTTCAATTGCTTCTTTTATATTGCGTTGAGCCAAAGACGCTCTGGCAAAATCAAAAGTATACTCTAATTCATCTTGGGCCTTTATAGTGTTAATTGATAAGAAAGTAAGAAGAAGGAAAATAAATTTGGTCATGTTCTAATTTTTAAATTCATTTAAATGCTGCAATGGGATCTTTCTGCCATTATTTATTGCAATGACAAAAGCATCAGAAATTCCAACATCAATAATTCCTTGGCAATATGCTTTAGCTTCCGCGTAAGTTTTAAACTTACCTACCGTCAAATAGGTTACGTCTAATTCCCGTTGCTCTTTTATTCCTTCTATTTTAAAATACAACTCAGCTGATTCATTTGGAATTTGTTCTTTAAAAGCCCCGATTTGAATTCTATATTCTACCTTCCCTCGCGGGCTTACCCTAATGTTGACATTGTTAACACTAACCACCTCTTGCTCAAACTTTTTTTCTTGATTAACATTCACTACAAAGGCGTCCTCATATCCCTTCTCTCGAATTATTTTTAGTAATCTCTCTGCTTGAGAGTATATAGAAAAATGAGCTACTACATACCTAATCCAACCACTTTTATCCATGAACGCATCAACGTTCTTTAATTCACTAAACCTACTTACCGGAACAGCTTCCTTAAATGCTCCCAATTGAACCCCATAAAGAGGAGATTGAGTGCTATATTCTAATTTTTGTGTTTTAATTTTTTGTGAAGCTCTTGGTTTTTTAGTTAGCGTTTTTTGGGGTGGAGTAGCTATGGCTGAATATTCAACTTTCGCTGGTTCTTTTTTGGGAGTAACAAAAGGTTTAAAATTCGGAAATTCAGGCAAGGCTACTTGTTTAGGTTGGACCTTCATTCCTCTGCATAACTTTATCCACCTCATTGATTCGTCTGGATAATAGGAATCATTGTGCGGATAAATGTCCATGAAATTATCTCTATACCTCTCTGCTAATTCACAATTTTTATTTTGCGCGTAAGCAATACTCAAATAGTAATACACATAAATTGGAACCCGCTCCTCACCCAAACTATTTGGATCGTACTCCAAGGATGCTTTACTTGAAGCTTCGGTAAGTAATTCTAATGTTTTAGGGTTTATGATCTCTAACTCTGCATAGCACAAGCCAATCAAGTATTTTAAATTGGCATTCTTTGGGTTTTTAGTATTCAAGTACAGCAAGTAGGGCAACGCATCTGAAATTTCTCGCTTGGAAAGGTACTGCTTTGCAATATTGAAGTTTTTTTGAAAATCAGTTTCTTTCTTTTTCTCCAAACCCCCAGCTTGTGAACAAACAACAGCAGTCATTAAAAAGCAGAAAAAAAACAACCTTAACATATATCAAAGGTATTTGGAATTCTAAGATACTATAGAAACTATACCGAATACTATTAACACTTTGGCTGTTTATAACACCTATAAACTCACATCAAGAATTTTTAGAGGCCTTTTACGTGACATTCTAAAGGGTCGGTTTGCCAAATAATTCGAAAGAAGAGCTATTCCTATAAAACCGCCGCCATAATGTAATTGGTTCTGTTTAAAAACGGGGGAGTCGTTATTAATCAACCCGTTTAGTGTAATTAATGGCATGTATCCAATTGCCGGGATAAGAAATATACTGCTTACCAACTGGTACCCCATTCCTGTTTGCGTGTTATATACTACAGCAATTGAGTCTACGGTCAATTCTCTACCTTCAACTAAGAATGAGCTATCGTTAATTTGAGTAATAATTCCTTTAATCTTATGCTTCGTAATTGTTTTAACACTGATGTATTCCCCCGGGTAATAACGAATTCTTTTTACTTTTCCCAATTTATCAAAGGCTACAATTTTCTGAGAAAAAGCGCTCGTTGAAACCATGACACACAAAAGTAAAAAAAGTAAACCCCTAGTCATTTTTATATTCCTATTAGTACACAGTGCAGTGTTGCTCAAAATTTGTAAAACATTAAATTATAATACTTTAAAATGCAAGACGTTACCCTATTCTGTTACAGAACAAACCGTTGCATTCTACGAAAACAACTACAATAAGCAATTTGGAAATTCAAGACTTAAACGGACACCGTTAAACAAAAGGCGCTTTGTTGTTTTTCCCATTTACCGTTGAAAAACTCTAACAGAGAATTCATCTGACCCTAGCCATGAATACTGCATAAAAACAACTTAAACAATGATTATTAAAATTTTATCTAAAAATTGTTGCCTCAGTATTTAATACAAATATTTTTAGGTTCGGTAAAAAATCTCAACGCTTCGAATCCTCCCTCTCTCCCAACTCCGCTATTCTTAACTCCTCCAAAAGGAGTTCGTAAGTCACGTAACAACCAACAATTCACCCAAACAATTCCCATATGTAATTGATCCGCTACTCTATTGGTTCTGCTAACATTCTCTGTCCAAACAGATGCTGCCAGACCATACGTGGTTGCATTCGAAAGAGCAATTGCTTCCTCTTCGGTTTCAAATGGCATTATAGTAACTACCGGACCAAAGATTTCCTCTTGGTTCGTTCTACAACTCATACTCAGCCCTTCAATAACTGTTGGTTCAACAAAATAACCGTCTAACCCCTCTTTCGATAAATCAACTTTTTTCCCACCACAAAGAACTTGCCCTCCTTCACTTTTCGCGATTTTTATGTGATTTAACACTTTATTCATGTGCCCTTTAGATACCAAGGCTCCTTGATTTGTGTCTGCCGATTTAGGGTTTCCTACTTTTAACTTCTGAACTTCTCGAACAAAGTCTTTCTTGAATTTATCATAAATAGAGGAGTGAATCAACAACCGAGAACCACACAGGCAAATTTGTCCTTGATTGGCAAAAGACGAACGAACTACCGTCTTTAGCATCTTATCATAATTACAATCGTCAAAAATTAACGTTGGGTTTTTACCTCCAAGCTCTAGCGATAACTTCTTAAACATTGGCGCAGCTACTCTCGCAATTTGAGCTCCTGTTGCAGTGCCCCCCGTAAAAGAAATAACAGGAATTTCAGGATGCTCTGTAATCGCCGCTCCCACCTTATGCCCCAAGCCATGCACAATATTCAAAACTCCCTGTGGCAATCCTGCCTGAATGCAAATTTTTGACAATAAATAAGCAGACATCGGAGTAACTTCAGAAGGTTTAGCTACAACACAGTTTCCCGTTGCGAGAGCAGGAGCTATTTTCCAACTGAACAAATACAACGGTAAGTTCCAGGGCGAAATACACCCTGCCACTCCAATCGGATCCTTCAATGTATAGTTAATCGCCCCTTCTTCCATTTGATGTGACTCAGATGCAAAATGTAGAATAGCTGTTGCGAAAAACCTAAAATTATGGGCTGCTCTTGGAATATCCACTTTAGTAGCTAAACTCACAGGCTTGCCGTTGTCTTTTGATTCCGCTGCTGCTAGTTCATCCAAATTCTCTAAAATTAATTCCGAAATACGGTAAAGAATAGCAGATCGTTCCTCTTTAGGTGTTTTACTCCAAGAGGGAAATGCCTTTTTCGCTGCACGAACCGCTAATTCAACATCAGCTGCGTCACTATCAGCCAGTAAACTATATGGTTTTCCTGTTGCAGGTTCAATATTCTCTAAATAACTCCCAGTTAAAGTCTCCTTTAACTCTCCGTCAATATAATTTAAAATCTTTTCCATCTTATCGCGTTCCATTAAAAAATAAAAATAAGAATATTGAATAAAAAAGAGCAGCCGAATGGCTGCTCTTTTCCCCTGTAGTTTAACCAAACGGTCTGTTTAACTTCTACTATGCTTTTGAAATAGCGTTTGATTGATGATTCAAATATAATCCATACAATTGTATTTAACTGTTAAGAAGCCACTAACGGCTGTTAAATAGTGTTAAGCGTTTTAAAAGATTGGTTTTATTGCTTTATTTTAACATTCCATGGTCAAAAAACGATTGATAATACTCATTACGCTTGCCTCAATAAGCATCCTAGTGCTCATTGTTTTACAAACGTATTGGGTCAAAAAAAGCACCGAAACACAAGAGAAGCAATTTGATCAGATGGTAATGGATGTGATGAACAATGTTGTTCAGAAACTAGACCGTGAAGAAGCAGTTACAAGAATTACGAGTTCATTGTTGGATGGAGAAGAGCTCTTTTCGGGATTAAGTTCAGATACCATCCTAAATGTTCAGCCTAAAAAAAAGCAGAACGAAAACAGTTCCTTGAATAACAGCTTAGCAAGGATTCCTTCCGATTATCTGCAAATCAATTTCAAACCTCCCCCGCAAAACGACTCTTCTTACTTCATTATTCGCGAAACAAAAAAAAGAATTCTAAGCTCATCGATTCAAGACTCATACAGCAGCGATACTTTGCTAAAAAATCAGCTCAAAAAAAAAGCAACACTGGTCAATGATATTGTAAATGAGATCGCACTGATTACGATTCGGAAAGGTCATAACGAGCTTGTTTCGTATGAGAAAATTGATTCCCTTTTTTTAAAAGAATTATTGGTTCATGGAATAAAAGCCGATTATGTTTTTGACATCCTAGATGCTGAAACGAATAGGCTTACATTCACAGAAGATGAAAATGGTTCGAGTGAATTAAGAGATTCCCCCTATAAAATTGCTCTTTTCCCAAATGCTTTTTTGCTAGAGAGCGATGAGCTATTGCTTTACTTTCCGAACAAAGATTCTTTAATAATAAAAAACAGCTGGAAGGTTCTGTTACTTTCAATTGTCCTAATTTTCATACTAATTGGTTTGTTTTACAGCTCTATTTCGACTATCTACAAGCAAAAGAAACTTTCTTTGGTGAAGAATGACTTCATCAATAACATGACTCATGAATTAAAAACTCCAATTTCCACTATTTCCTTGGCATGTGAAGCCCTCAGCGACAAATCCTTATTACTAGATACTGAGAGACAAACTAGTTATGTGCAAATGATAAAAGAAGAGAATAAGCGTTTATCCGTTCTAGTAGACAATGTGTTGAAAAGCGCCGTATGGGACTCGACACATTTGAAATTAAATTTTTCGAAAACTAATCTCCATGAAATAATTCAAAAAGTAAGTCAAAACTTTGATATTCAAATAAACAATAGAAATGGTAAATTAAAACTTAATTTGGAAGCCAACGAGGCGCTGATTCTGGCCGATAAGGTTCATATAGCTAACGTGATTTACAACCTGTTAGACAATGCTAATAAATACAGCCCTGAAATACCTAAAATCTCCCTTTCCACAAAAAACGATGAAAACTATTTAATACTCTCTATTTCCGACAACGGAATAGGAATAAGCAAGGAAAACCAGAAAAAAATATTTGACAAATTTTTTAGGGTGTCAACCGGCAACATTCACGATGTTAAGGGGTTTGGTTTAGGGCTCAGCTACGTAAAAAGAATTGTGGATTTACATCACGCAACAATAAGCATTGAAAGTGCGAAACATAAAGGAACAACAATCAACATAAAAATTGCAACTCATGGAAAATAAAAACACAAAAATTCTTGTCGTTGAAGACGATGAAAACTTAGGGAAGATGCTCTCTGATTACTTAAAAGTTAAAGGGTTTGACATTATACTAAAGCGAGATGGAGAAGCGGGCTTGAAGGGTTTTATAGAGAATGAAATTGACCTTTGCTTACTTGACGTGATGATGCCTAAGAAAGATGGATTCACCCTGGCAAAGGAAATTCGAGGGTTAAAGTCAAGTGTTCCAATTATTTTCTTGAGTGCAAAAACGATGGAAGAGGACATGAAAACGGGCTTTGAGTCAGGTGCAGACGATTACATAACGAAACCCTTTAGCATGGAGGTCTTAATGCTTCGAATTGAAGCTATCATGAGGCGGATAAATCAAATCGAAGACAACTTGCTTCATAAAAAAGAATTTGACATCAACGACTATAAGTTTTATCCCGAAAAGCAACTCATCATAAAAGGTGATTTTCAGAAAAAATTGACATCAAAGGAGAATGAGTTACTTCGTTTGTTGTGCATGTACATGGGTAATGTTGTAGACAGAAATGATGCTTTAAACATGGTTTGGGGTGATGACAACTATTTTAATTCAAGAAGCATGGATGTGTACATTACCAAGTTGAGAAAAATCTTTAAAGAAGACGAAAACATACAGATTATAAATAGCCATGGTAAAGGCTTTAAACTTCTTGTTGATTAGTGAGGATTTTAAGTTAAATTTGATTAGCATCTTTTTAAACTAACCCGTTATGAAACATATTTTGTTCCCAACAGATTTTTCAGATAATTCTGATCAGGCTTATCCATATGCTCTGGATATTGCTTATTTGCTTGGTGCAGAATTAGTCATTTTCAATTCTTACCAACTTCCTCACTCCAAGTCAAACGTTATGGTTTCGATTGTGGATCGGATGAAAGAAGACTCTATTATCTCGTTAAAAAAATTAAAGGAAGATACCCTTTCGCAAGAAAAGTATAAGAACTTAAACATCACAACTACATCTCGCTCAGGCAACTTTGTTTCCTTAATTCCTAAAGTGGCCACTGAATTTCAGAGCGACTTAATTGTAATGGGAACAAAAGGAGCAAGTAGTTTAAAGGAAATGTTTATTGGCACTAATACCTTAGACGTTATTCAAAGCACAAAGATTCCCATACTTACTGTTCCAGAAAAGGCGAAGAATAATAAAGTTGACAAAATAGCAATGGCTGTTGATCTTAGAAAAATTAATGACCCCGAACAACTAAGGCCTCTTTTGGAAATGGCCAAAATTTGTAGAGCATCGATTGAATTTGTGCACGTTATGCACCCTAATGATGAAGATAGCACCCAGGACCGCTTTAACCAAATTGTTTTTCTAGAACACTTTGCCTCAGAAATTAAGTCAAATATTAATATTATAACGGACACCGATATCATCGAAGGATTAAGTAGGTATGTTGAATCCGAGAAACCTGATATGCTAGCAATGCTCTCCAGGAAACATACATTATTCGAACGATTATTTACACAATCCATCACAAACAAGTTGGCCTTTCGAAGTGAAATTCCTTTGTTAGTAATGGACGAATAGAATACTTGTATTGCGTAATTTTGCCACGTAATTAACGTTAGACTTTGAAATTAAAACACCTATTCTTCCTTCTTCTTGTTGGCACTTTGTGTTCATGTGGATCAACAGGTGGAATGTACAACACAAATAAGTCTTTGCGGAAAGCTGCACCTTCCGGAAAATTCAGGAACCCAACAACGTTTAGCCGGGTAAATCCGTTTCAAGGAAGGGCGAAGGCGAAATTGAACAAAAATAAAAAACGACGACAAAAGCTGTTTCACAGGAAGCAAGCCCAGAGCGGCACTTTTAGGAAGTCAAGAAAACCTGGTAAGAGTTTTGGTAGCAAGCGGTCGCTCCCTAGAAGAAGAATGAAAAGTTCAGGAAGCAGGTCTAAATCGAGTGGCGGCAACAGACAAGGGAACAAAAACTTATTTAATACTCGCAAGAAATAAGGCAAAAAGTTAAATGTTACCTTAATCTTGTCAATTTAATTCCGAAATTTCACTACTTTTATAAATTAACAGCAAAAATATTTGTGAAGAAGTTACTCCTAATATTAACCCTTTTATTAATCGCAGCGCTTCCCTCTTTTACTCCTGATAATGAGGCGCCTAAGGTGGATACCAATGCGAAAATAAAAGCTGTTTTTATTTACAATTTTACCAAATACATCGAATGGCCATCTGATTACCAATCAGGTGATTTTACGATTGCTATACTCGGGGATAATTCCTCGTTGTACCAAGAACTGAGCAATATGTCTAAGGTAAAGAAAGTAGCAAATCGTCCCTTTACAATTAAATCAATCAGTAGCCCCGACCAAATTGGGAAGTCACACATTGTGTACATTCCAAAGGATAATAGCACTCTGGTCGCAAAAGCTCTTACAAAGCTGAAAGGACAAAGTACTTTAGTTGTTACCGAATCTCCAGGATATGCCCTAAAAGGCGCTACCATCAATTTTATGATTGCAGGTGGTCGTCAGAAATTTGAATTAAATAAATCCACAGCAGTGCAACACAACTTGAAGGTATCTTCAACGTTAGAAAACATTGCTGTTTTAGTGAACTGATATGAAAAAGATATTTTACATAGCGCTTCTCTTCTTTTGCAGCAACTCCATTATTGGACAGAATAAACTCACCAACGCAGTTTACAGTCTAAAAAACAACGAACTTGACAAAGCAAAAGAATTAATCGATGCCGCTGCAGAAGATAGTGTTTTCCTTGTAAAACCTGCCACTTGGTATTATCGAGGTTTTATTTATAAAGATCTTTTCAAGAGAGATGAGAGTTCTAAAAAAGACTCAAAACTTAGAGAGCAGTCAATTGAATACTTTACAAAAGCATACCTCATGGAAAAGGACGGTCCTTTTACAAAAGGATGCGAAAATGCCATTAAATATTTTGCCCAAACGTTTTACAATCAATCTGCGATAGCTTTTAATCCCACCGAGTATCCCATAGCAATTAGCTCTTATGAGCGGTACAAAGAACTTACAAAACAGGTAACCCCTGATGTTGACTTTACTGAAAAAGATGTTCAGTTCAACTTGGCCATGGGAAGCACTTACAACAGAATTGCAACCATTGACACTACCAATGCATCAACCTACGTAGATAAATCGATAGCCTATTACGAAAAGGTTCTTGCTGTCGATTCAAATAATTTTAGCGCCAATTATAACCTAGGTATTATTTACTACAACCGAGGAGTTGAAATTGTTAAAAAAATGGATTATGGTTTAGACTTGTTGGAGTTGACCATGATGCAGGATCAATTATTTAATATTTTTAGAACTTCTCTTCCTTTCATGAAAAAAGCCTATGATCTTAACCCACGACGAAAAGAAACATTGATTGGTTTGGAGGGCATTTACTTCAGCATGAACGATGTTGAAAAATCTGAGCTCTTTAAAAAGAAAATTGAAGAGCTAGATGATGAGGGAGAAAAAGAGGAAGTTGAATCTCCAGACAAACAATAACTTAACCAGTTCAGAAAAGCTATTGCATGAACTTTAGATACACTATAGGTAAAAAAATTGGCTCAGGGTTTGGTATATTAATTATACTAACCCTAATTGTGTTTACAACTACATATGTAACATTAGAGGAGTCACGAACGACAAGCGACAGAATTAGCAGCGTAAATACTCCTTCTGTAAAAGCATTACAGGAACTAAAATTCGATATTCTGGAAACGAAGTTATTTCTTGAAACTTGGATTAAAGAAAACAAAGCACACGCAGATAAAGACAATTTAATACGTTTTAGGAAAATAAAATATCCCAAAATTAAAAGTGACCTTGAACTGCTTGGAGCGAGTTGGACGGACGATCAAAAACTAGCCCTGGATACTCTTTTTACCGGGATAAACGACCTCTTCAGTCAGCAGAATGATGACATCATCGACAATCTTCAAGCTTTCGAGGACTACGAGGATCAATTGTATACCTATCTAGGTAACTTTAGTATTGAGGAGGGTGGAGACATTCACACCATGACAGCTAATGTTCTAAACCGACTTGGTTTGTTAATAAACCATCAAAAAGAAGTTTCGTCTGCGGCTAATGAAAGCATGTATGACCAATTTGATACTTTAAAAGGTATCGTAATTTGGTTAGGCCTAGCATTGATTGTCATCAGTTTCGTGGTTGCATTTATTACTACGAAAAACATTGTTGATCCTATTTACAGACTTAAAACCGTTTTAGTAAAACTGGGAAGAGGGGTGTTCCCTGACAAAGATACCACTGCGGGCAATGATGAAATCGGTGAAATGGCAGTCGCTATGAACAATGTTGTCGTTGGCTTGAAAAGAACCAAGGATTTTGCTCAAGAAGTTGGTTCTGGTAATTTTGATACAGACTACAAACCTCTTTCTAGTAAAGATAGCTTAGGGAAGGCATTATTAAAAATGCGTGATGATTTAGCAGAAAATGAACGGTTCTTAGAAGAGAAAGTTCGTCAACGAACAGCTGAAGTAGTGAAGCAGAAAGAAGAGATTGATCAACAAAAAGAACAGCTAGAAGAGTACTTTATAGAAGTTACTGATAGTATTAAGTATGCTCAAAAAATTCAAGAAGCAATTTTACCTCCTGAAAGCTATGTTCGTAAATTATTGCCAGATTCTTTCATTTTTTATAAACCGAAAGATATGGTCAGTGGAGATTTTTACTGGCTAGGAGCATCTGAAGATGAAGTATATTTTGCTGCAGTAGATTGTACAGGACATGGTGTTCCTGGAGCGTTTATGAGCATTATTGGATACAACCAATTGAAACAAGCTTTAATTACAACGAACAATGGCACACCTGCGGAAATATTAGATCATTTAAATATTGGAGTTTCTGAAACACTTCATCAAAAAGATGAAAACTCTACATCGAAAGATGGAATGGACGTTGCAATTTGCTCATTGAACCACAAAACTAGAGAACTACAATACGCTGGGGCATTTAATCCGCTTTATTTATTAAGAGATGGGGAGATTCTTCAAACGAAAGGCGATAAATTCCCAATTGGTTCATTTTTAGACGGAGCAACACCAAACTTTACCAATCATAAAATCCAATTAGAAGAAGGAGATATCTTGTACATTTTCTCTGATGGTTACGCGGATCAATTTGGTGGACCAAGAGGCAAGAAGATGATGTACAAAAAGTTTAGAGACACACTAATTGAAAACAGCCAAAAAGACCTCTCTGTGCAGAAAGATCTGCTTAGAGAGCACCTTTTAGATTGGATGGGAAAAGAGGAGCAAGTAGATGATATCATTGTTATAGGCGTAAAAGTTTAACCTTGCTACTCCCTTTTTCCCTATCTTTAACATATGCTGGACAATCTTAAACTTGAAAAGGTCATATTTATTGACATTGAGACCGTTTCACAAGAAAAAGAGTTCTCCAAGCTCTCTAAGAAATGGAAGTCGCTCTGGGAAAAAAAAGCCACTTATTTAAAAACTGAAGAAGAGACAGCTGAAGACATTTATGGCCGTGCAGGAATATACGCTGAGTTTGGTAAAGTAATCTGTATTTCAATTGGAATTTATCGCCAGTTTAAAGACCATAGAACGTTTAGAATCAAATCCTTTTTTGGTAAAAATGAAAAGCAAGTACTGAAACAATTCTGTGGGCTCTTTAAAAAAAGCTTCCAGTCTAATGATTTCATTTTATGCGCTCATAACGGAAGGGAATTCGATTTCCCCTTTTTGGCGCGACGAATTTTAGTTAACCAATTAGATCTCCCTTATATTTTAGACATAGCAGGTCGAAAACCCTGGGAAGTGCAACATTTAGATACACTCCAACTTTGGAAGTTCGGCGACTATAAAAATTACACATCCCTTGCCCTTCTCTGTGAACTATTTAATATAAAATCCCCAAAAAACGATATGGATGGGAGTGATGTTGGAAGAGTTTACTGGGAAGAGAATGATTTGGATAAAATTGTAAAATATTGTCAGAACGACACCCTTGCTGTTGCGCAATTGCTCTTTGCGTACAAAGGGCTAGAACAAATTAAAGGTTCTGAAGTAGAGATTATCAACTAATGGAGAAACAGCCACTCATAGAAATAAAAGACTTGTGCATCAGTTTTGGTGCGCAGAAAACCATCAAACACCTCTCCTATTCCATTCAAGAAGGGGAAACATTAGGTGTTGTAGGAGAATCAGGCTCGGGGAAGTCGCTTACATCTCTTTCAATAATGGGACTATTGCACCCCGCTGCAAAGATAGATTCCGGTGAAATACTGTTTCATCACAATGGACAAACAATCGATTTATTGAAACTGAAGGAAGATGAAATAAGAAAGTTTCGTGGCAATGACATTGCCATGATTTTTCAGGAACCAATGACCTCCTTAAACCCCGTCATTAAATGCGGAGAACAAGTTGCTGAAGCGCTTCGATTACACAAAAAGCTTTCTAAAAAAGAAGCGAAGAAGCGCACTATTGAATTATTTAAAGAGGTTCAACTACCCAGACCCGATTCTATTTACGATACCTACCCGCATCAAATTTCTGGTGGCCAAAAACAACGAGTTATGATTGCCATGGCAATGAGCTGTGAGCCCAAATTGCTCATCGCTGACGAGCCCACTACCGCATTAGATGTTACTGTTCAAAAAACGATTTTAGCTCTTATCAAATCCTTGCAAGCGAAGCACAATATGAGTGTCATTTTTATTACTCACGATTTAGGTGTGGTTGCGGAAATTGCCAATAATGTAGTCGTTATGAAAAGTGGCGAAAAAGTCGAGAGCGGATCTACTCAACAACTATTCGAACACCCAAAGCACCCCTACACTAAAGGTTTACTTGCTTGTCGTCCACCCATTGAATTTAGACTTAGAAAACTACCAATTGTTGAAGACTTCTTAACCTTGGACCAGCCTGTTAATGACTTTATCAATCAACTGAAAATAACCAAAGAGCAACAAAAAGTTGAACTTGAAAAAGTATTAGGTAAAGAAAGGATCATAGAAGTTTCGCACTTAAACACTCACTTTCCTATTCAGAAAGGAGTGTTTAGAAAGACCATTGGATATGTAAAGGCAGTAAACGATGTTTCATTTCATGTACACAAGGGAGAAACTCTTGGGTTGGTTGGAGAGTCAGGCTGTGGAAAAACTACGTTAGGGCGCAGTATTTTACGATTAATAGAGCCTACCAGTGGTAGTGTTAAATACAACGGAGAGGAACTTACTAATCTTGACGCCTCAGCAATGCGCGCTAAACGAAAAGATTTGCAAATCATTTTTCAGGATCCATATTCCTCCTTAAACCCAAGAATGAAGATAGGCAAGGCAATATTGGAACCGATGCAGGTGCACAAAATTGAAAGCAACACTGCTGCGCGGAAAGAAAAAGCTATTGACCTGATGGAAACGGTTGGCCTCCAAGCGGATCAGTTTGATCGATATCCTCATGAATTTTCCGGTGGGCAACGCCAACGAGTATGTATTGCTCGAGCCTTGGCAATGAATCCAAAGTTTATCATTTGCGATGAGTCGGTATCCGCCCTAGACGTCTCTGTACAAGCTCAGGTGTTAAATTTATTGAATGAATTGAAATCGAAGTTTTCGTTCACTTATATTTTTATTTCACATGATTTATCAGTTGTAAAATACATGAGCGACAGAATGATAGTCATGAAAGAGGGAAGAATAGAAGAAATGGGAATCGCTGAAGAAATTTATCGAAATCCACAATCTAAATACACCGAGGGGTTGATTGAAGCTATACCTAGAACGGATTTTAGATTGGCCTAAACTTCACAATATTGTTGGCCATGTTCCCAAATATAAAATGATGAAATGGTAACATAGAGAACCAATACATTCTTCCGAAAACGCCTTTAGGTCTAAAAGTAGCAGTCTGGACCATCTGTAGTTCCCCGTCAATTAATTCAGTTTTAAACTCTAACCAAGCATCGCCAGGTAACTTCATTTCTGCAAAAAGCAATAGTCTACCTTCTGCCCTATCGGCTAAAATGACTCTCCAAAAATCGACTGAATCTCCAGTATAAATATCTGTAAGACTTCTTCTACCCCTTCTCAAACCAACACCTCCTAGCAGTTTGTCTATGTACCCTCGTATTTTCCACATCCAATCGCCGTAATACCATCCCCGATGTCCGCCAATCGCCCAAATATTTGCCAATACCTGTTCCCTTTCACCAACATCAATAGCAACTGTTTTTCGATCGGCAAAAGTTCCATTTTCGGGAACCTGAACATAATAATTAAGCCCGTACCCTTTCCTGAGTAATTCGGCATCTGTCCAACTACTCACAACTGCATTTTGCTCTATTCGCTTAAAAGCTAAGGAGACATTCTCTTTGTACGATAATAAATCAATAGGAATACTATCCTGAATATTGCCGATTTTTACAACAACTTCGTTTTTCATGCTATCTACTAAATTCGCTGCCAAATGATAGGACGTAGAGGTAACGAAATACAGCCAATAAGACGACAACTTAGGAGTCATAATAGGTACTGTTCCAATCCACCTTTTCATTTTCCTAACCTCAGCAAACTGTAATAGCATTTCTTTATAGGTAAGCACTTCAGGCCCACCTATGTCAAACGTTTTATCGTACACTTTTCGATTGTCGCAACACTGAATTAAATATTCAACTACATTTCGAATACCGATAGGTTGACATTTAGTAGTTAGCCATTTAGGTGCAATCATTACTGGTAGTTTTTCTACCAAGTCCCGAATAATTTCAAAAGAAGCCCCTCCGGAACCAATAATAATCGCTGCACGCAAAGTAGTCAACGGAACTTTCGACTCTTGAAGAATATCTCCGGTCTTTTGACGTGACTTTAAATGGTCCGATAACGAATCGTCATTACTAATACCACTTAAATAAATAGTTTGTCGAGTAGTCGTTTGGTCAATGTATTGAACAAAGTTGTCTGCTAGTTTTTCTTCTTTTTCAGAAAACCCTTTACCACCAGACGAAAGCGAATGCATTAAAAAGTAGGCAACATCAATATTTTTCGGCAAGCCCTCGATACTTGATTCATTCAAAAAATCAACCTCGATAACTTTTACTTCTTCAGCTTCAGATCTCGATAACCGTATTGCTTCTTTATTTCGCACACAAGCAATAACTTCGTGACCTTGCTGCAAAAGCACAGGCAACAATCTGCGTCCAATATATCCATTCGCCCCAGTTAATAAAATTCTCATAATTGTAAAACAAAGATAACCTCAGCTTGTTCCATATGAAACTAAAAGCATGCATTGTTTAAAGCGAACCATAAAGCTTCCCATTTCAGTAGAGGAAGCTTGGGGGTTTTTTTCGAACCCAAGAAACTTACAAAAAATAACTCCTAAAAATATGGGGTTCAACATTACCTCTGAGTTTTTTAAACAAAAAATGTACGCTGGTCAAATTATTACGTACATAGTGAGGCCAATGTTAGGTATAAAAATGAATTGGATGACTGAAATTACTCAGGTAAAAGACAAGGAGTTTTTTATTGACGAGCAACGTGTTGGTCCGTATAAAATATGGCATCATCAACATCATTTTAAAGCCATTGACGGGGGCGTTGAAATGACCGACATTATTGACTATGTGGTTCCTTTAGGTTTTTTAGGGCGTTTAGTAGAGCCCATTCTAGTTCGCAAAAAATTAAAAGAGATTTTTGATTACAGGGAAATTAAGATGGACGAAATGTTTGGCGTAATACGCTAAGAGTTAACCGCTTTCTTGAACGCTGCAATAGCCCGTTCACGCGCCATTTTATGTTCTACCATTTCTTTAGGATAACGACCTGTCCCATACTCAGGCACCCACTTTTTTATGTACACCCTTTCCTTATCAAATTTCTCTATTTGAGTCGTTGGGTTAAATACCCTAAAGTACGGTTGAGCGTCTACACCAGTTCCAGCAGACCACTGCCAATTTCCATTGTTAGCCGACAAATCATAGTCCAATAGCTTTTCAGCAAAATAGGCTTCTCCCAACCTCCAATCAATCAATAAATGTTTGGTTAAAAAACTAGCTACTAGCATTCTAACACGGTTGTGCATAAACCCTGTTTGGTTTAGCTCCCGCATGCCGGCATCTACTAAAGGGTATCCTGTTTGACCATTTTTCCACTTTTTAAACTCTTCCTCATTATTCCTCCATTCAATTCCATCGTATTTTGAGCTGTAATTGTTTTCAACAACTCTTGGAAAGTGATGTAGAATCGTCATAAAAAACTCCCTCCAGATTAACTCTTTCAAGTACGTGTTCTCTGCACTTTTACTCGCTTTTTTTGCCATTTTACGAATACTCACCGTCCCGAATCGATAATGAAGCCCAAGGTGAGAAGTGCTATCTTTTGCCGGAAAGTTTCGCTCTTCCGCATAATTTTCAACCGTTTTTATTCTCAATTCCTTGCCAGGGAGTTCGATTTCAGTTGGCTCGAAACCCATTTTGTGCAACGGTATTATTTCTTCAGAATCTGTACTTACCCAATTGTCGAATTGTAACCCTGAAGGATAATTCTCAAAATCTTTTTCAGTTGCTTTCAATAACCACTTTTTACTGTAGGGGGTATACACCAAATAAGGTGTTCCGTTATCTTTCAACACCTCATCACTTTCAAAAATAACTTGGTCTTTATGGGTAATGAGTGACGCTTTGTCTCCTAAAATATTTTCTATTTTTTGCTCTCTTGCCGTCGCATAAGGCTCATAATCTCGATTAGTATGTACTTCCTGAATGTCATACGCTTTCGACAAGTCTTCAAATGCCTTTTCTGGGGTTGAATAAAAGGTATGTAACCGGGATCGACACGACCCTAAATCCTTGTTTATTTCACTCAGTTCCTGATGAATGAATGAAACTCGAGCATCTTTTTTGTCCGACAAGTCGTTTAGAATGTTTTGATCGAAAATGAAAATCGGCAAAACAGGAAAATCACTTTTTAAGGCGTGATATAACCCACAATTATCGTCCAACCTTAAATCCCTTCTAAACCAAAAAATAGAAATCTTTTGTTTGCTCATTATCGTAAACTTCCCATTCCCCCATCAACCGCAATTACTTGACCAGTCATCCATCGTGAATCATTGCCAATTAAAAACCTAGCCGTATTTGCCATGTCATCTGCCGTTCCAATTGATTTCAACGGATGCCTTTCTGCATTGGCCTTCTTCTTGTCTTCATTCGAAAGTAATCTTTCTGCCAAAGGCGTATCTGTTAGTGAAGGGGCAATAACGTTTACCCTTATCGTTGGAGCCAGCTCTGCTGCCAAGGCCTTCCCTAATCCTTCAATCGCTCCTTTCGCTGAGGCTACACTTGCGTGAAAGCTTAATCCAGTCTGAACTGCTACCGTGCTGAAAAGCACAATAGATGCATTTTCTGATTTCTTTAAGGCTTTTAGCGCTTGCTGAATCACTTTAACTGCCCCAATGTGGTTTACTTTGAAGTCAGCTAAAAAATCTTCCTCTTTTAATCTGTGAAATGGCTTTAAATTAATTGACCCTGGACAGTACACCAAAGCATCCAGTTGTTCCGGTAGCTCTAATTGAAAATCTTCCAATACGTCAATTTGTTGGTAATGCACATTTGCTCCTAAAACCTCACTTTCGGTTCGTGACGCCAAATATAATTGGTTTATTCCATCGTTTAGTTGAGTTGCCAATGCGTGTCCAATACCTGAACTCCCGCCAATAATTAGAATATTTTTCCCCATGGTTCTATTTATGAATGAAACAAGGTGTTTCGCTTAATGTTTGAAATGTAATTTAGAATAGATTAAAGTATCCCCATTTGGTCTTTCAAATAGCATTTGGCTAAAATTGCGTATTTCTTACCGTCTGTTATTCGAATTCTTTCGATTCGAATGCGGTCTGCTTTAATTCCTTTTATCTTATTAAATAAAGCTAAGTAGTAACAGTATGCGGTATAAACGCCAAACCTAGCATTTGTAGGTAGTCCTTTAATTCCTTTAAAACCCTCTTGAAAGTCGTTCAAAATATCTGCCTCTATTTCTTGCTTTTGACCGTCGTTAAAGCTTTCTATGGTAACTTCTGGAAAATAAGTTCTCCCTTTATCGTCAAAGTCGTCTTTTAAATCACGTAAAAAGTTGATTTTTTGGAATGCTGCGCCTAGGCGCTCCGCCGGATATTTTAACTTTTGGTATTGCTTTTCATTCCCTTTGCAAAAGACCCTTAAACACATTAGTCCAACTACTTCTGCAGAGCCATAGATGTATTCTTCGTATTCTGCTTTGTCATACTCTATTTTAGTCAAGTCCCACTCCATGCTTTTTATAAAAGCATCAATCAACTCTCGCTCGATATTGTACTTATTTACCGCCCATTGAAATGAATGTAAAACGGGGTTCAAGCTCAGTTTCCGTTCAATAGCTAAGTGTGTTTCTCGAACAAACTCTTCCAACAAGGTTTTTTTGTCTTGTTGGTGAAAGGTGTCTACAATTTCATCCGCCAAACGAACAAAACCATAAATGGCATATATGGGCTCGTGAATCTCTTTCGCCAAAGCGTTAATTCCCATTGAAAACGAGGTGCTATAGCAATTGGTAACGACCTTACTCGACAGTAAAGATGCCTCTTGATACAGTGCTTCCATCTTACTAAGCTAAGGTTTTTAAAACTTCTTTTGCCACCACTTGACCAGAAATCAAACTAGGCGGGACGCCAGGACCTGGCGTTGTTAACTGACCGGTATAAAAGAGATTTTTAAGTTTCTTATTCCTCAGGTTAGGCTTTAAAATAGCCGTTTGCTTCAGCGTATTAGCCAGCCCATATGCATTGCCTTTAAACGCATGATAATCTCCCTTAAAATCTTCATGCGCATAAGAGCGCTTGTATATCACATGCTCTCTTATTTTTTGGTTGGTTAACGACTCCAGTCTATCCATTACCATGTGGTAATACTTTTCCCGCGTTTCTTCATCATCTTTCAGGTCTGGTGCGACAGGAATTAAAATGAACACATTTTCTTGTCCTTCAGGCGCAACAGAATTATCGGTTAACGAAGGCACACAAACATAAAACAGGGGGTTACTTGGCCATTGTGGATGGTCATATATTTCCACAGCATGTTGATTAAATGACTCGTCAAAAAACAAATTGTGGTGTCTTAAATTTTTAACCTTCTTGTCCACTCCTAAGTAGAACAATAAACTGGAAGGAGCCATTTTTCTTGTATCCCAATATTTATCTGAGTAGTTATGGTATTCGGCATCTAACATGTGTTTGTCAGTATGGTGGTAATCCGCCCCTGAAATAAAATGCGTTCCCTCGAAGTCCCCTTTTGTGGTAATGGCTTTTATTACTTTACCTTTTTTAACTTCCAATTTTTTAACTTCACAGTTTAGTACAAACTCCACTCCTTTTTCTTTGGCAAGAGCTGTAATTCCTTCTACAATTTTATGCATACCTCCCATTGGATACCACGTGCCCAGTTTGATGTCAGCGAAGTTCATAAGACTATATAGGGCAGGAGTGTCCTGTGGTTTAGCGCCTAAAAACAACACGGGAAATTCTAACAATTCAATCAATTTTGAGTGTTTGAAATGTTTGCTAATGTGTGAACTAATCGAACTAAACAACTGCAACTTAAATACTCCAGTAATCACTTTCCACTGAGCAAACTCTAAGATTGATTGACTTGGCTTGTGCACTAAATCATCCATCCCAACACGATATTTGTATTCAGCCTCGGCTAAAAACTTATCTAATTCCTCTCCACTTCCTTTTTCATATTTTTCGAAAAGCGCCTTTAACTCTTCGTAAGCAGCGGGAATGTCTACAAATTCTTTATCCTGAAAAACTACTTGATAGCTTGGGTCAAGTCTAACCAATTCATAATAGTCCGATACTTTTTTTCCGAACCGTTCGAAATAAGCATCAAAAACATCTGGCATCCAGTACCAACTTGGCCCCATATCAAAAGTAAAACCGGAGGCTGAGAATTGTCTCGCTCTGCCTCCGGTTTGTATATTTTTTTCTAAGACTGTAACTTTTTTCCCTTCACTTGCCAAGCTTGTTGCCGCAGCCAAAGAAGAAAAGCCAGATCCAATTACAATAATGTTTTCTGTCACGAGATATGGTTTGTTACTTTTTTATGCAAAGTCTCTCAATGCATCTGTCAGTTTTTTTCTAGCAAGAAAAATACGGCTTTTTACCGTTCCGATAGGCATGTTCAATTCATCTGCAATCTCCTTGTATTTATATCCATCAAAATGCATTTGAAAAGGAATCTTACATTCATCATTTAATGCCTCAACAGTTTTTAAAATATCTTTGTGATTGTATTCTGAATCTGGCGTAACTGGTGAAACTTTCTTTGTTGAATTTACAAAATAATCATCATCGGTGTTATCCATGATGGTTCTCTTACGAACGCTTCTTCTGTAATTGTTAATGAATGTATTTTTCATTATCGTATACAACCATGCTTTTAGGTTTGTTGCTTCTTGAAATTTGTCTTTGTACTTGAGAGCCTTCAGAAAAGTTTCTTGCAGTAAATCTTCGGCATCTTCGTTATCAGAAGTAAGTTTTAACGCAAAATATTTTAATGGGTTCTGAAAGGAGATCAATTGCTGATTGAATTCTATTGCTGTCATAACTTTTATATTTTGATTCGTTTTGTTTAACTAATACTTTTCAAATATAAACAATATGTTCCTACAGATAAATATTTTGTTTACTTTTTTGTTAAAAATGTTAAACAAAAAAAGAATTGCAACTCAAATTACTTCAGAATAGGCTTTAATCTGCTTAACATTAGAAGGGTATGATATTTCGCCATCTTGCTGGAAGCGATTAACTAAAAAATAGTTTTCGTCAGAGGGACATTCACTTAATTGCTCAACCAATTCTTGTAAACCGCCTTTTGGGCGAACAACGGCGTACGTTAAAACCCAATTTGGTTGAATTACTTTTGCAGCCTCCCGTATTTGAGCTATTGGTGCTGATTGCCCAAAATAGTAGACCCGTACACCCTTTTTCTTGTACAAGTATGCAAAAAACAATAAGCCCAATTCATGATACTCGCCCTCGGGCAAGAAGAGAATTACCTTTTTTGCGCTTTCCGGGTTACTTGGCAAGGCGTCAATAGCAGCAGATAACTTTTGGCGAATTATATGTGTCATAAAATGCTCCTGAGCGGGGTCTACTTCATCCGTCAACCACAGAATTCCTATCTTCTCCATAAACGGATACAACACATCAGTGAATGTCCGCTCCACCCCCATTTCTTTGTAATATGATTCCAATAAGCTGTTAATATGATTTTCTTCAAACCGTAACATTGGAAAAATAAGATCGTCAATCCGCTTTTGTTTTACCAAGTCTTCATCTTCAATTTCTGAAACTGCTTGTTTGAGCTGCACATCGTCTAATAGAACAATTTTTGAGATTTTCGTTCCATTATTTGACAGCATCGTTACGTTCAACAGCTTTTTTAGATTTTCGTCTGAATAAAATCGAATATTAGTCTCGGTTCGGTCGGGTTCAAAAAGGTTATATCGCTTCTCCCAAATTCTTAAGGTGTGCGCTTTAATCCCAGATAATCTTTCTAAGTCCTTAATGGAGTATCTTCCCATATGCTGAAAACAAGTTTTTTTAAATTACTTTTAGTTGGAAGGTTGTTGTTAGTGGTAAAGGCAAATAGTAAACACTCGATTTACGAAATAGTTCATTCGGGAAAAATTATACTTTTAAAACAATTAAGCAATGATAGACTTTAAATTTGCAGCGTGAAAATTTCTGAAGACTTATCAAACAAAGTAAAAGCAGCTCCAAGAAAGCCTGGAATTTATCAGTACTATGACAAGGACGGAAAGTTGTTGTATATAGGTAAAGCTAAGAGTCTTAAAAATCGAGTCGGCTCTTACTTCGTATCTGATAATACTAAAAGTGGCCGAATACGCTTATTGGTCAGTAAAATAAGAGATATAAAGTACATCCTCACTGAGTCGGAAATGGATGCTCTATTACTGGAAAACAGTTTGATAAAAACACATCAACCAAGGTACAATGTAATGTTAAAGGATGATAAAACCTACCCTTGGATTTGCATTAAGAATGAACCCTTCCCCCGAATCTTTAAAACTCGAACCTTAATAAAAGATGGTTCTGAGTATTATGGTCCCTATGCGTCGGTAAGCATGATGAACACAATTTTGGACTTAATTCGAAAAAATTACAAGCTTAGAACCTGTGCCTATCTATTGAGTAAGGATAATATTGATAAGGGCAAGTTTAAAATCTGTTTGGAATACCACATTGGAAATTGCAAAGCTCCTTGCGAAAATTTACAATCGAAGGAAGCGTACGATCAAAATATCGCGGAAATACGAAACATTATTAAAGGGAATGTAAATGTGGTTAAAACCGAGTTGAAAGAGGCTATAAAAAAAGCAGCCGAGGAACTCGATTTTGAAGAAGCTCAGCTTTTGAAAATAAAGCTAGAGGCTTTTCAAAAGTATCAGTCACGGTCTACCGTGGTTTCTCCTACCATTCACAATGTAGATGTTTTCTCCCTTTTAGTGGACAACGACTTGGCTTATGTTAACTACATAAAGGTGAGTAATGGTGCAATAATTCAAGGACACACCTTGGAATTGAAAAAGCGATTAGACGAAAGTGAAAGTGAGTTATTAGAAATCGCCATCACTGAAATGAGAACCCGTTTCAACAGCACTTCAACAGAAATAGTGGTGCCTTTTATTCCAGAGTTTGAAATGGAAGGGCTAAGCTTTCATCAGCCGCAGCGAGGAGACAAACGAAAACTGCTTGAGTTGTCAGAGCGCAATGCGAAGTATTTTATGTTGGAACGCAGAAAGCAACAAGAAAAAGTAGACCCAGAGCGGCACACAAAAAGAATATTGGAAGGCATTAAGAAAGACATGCGCCTGCAAGAGTTACCAGTTCACATAGAATGTTTCGATAACTCTAACATTCAAGGAAGCGATCCTGTTGCAGCGTGTGTAGTTTTTAAAAATGCAAGACCTAGCAAAAAGGAATACCGTCATTTTAACATTAAAACAGTAGTTGGCCCAGATGACTTCGCCAGCATGGAGGAGGTGGTATTTAGAAGATACAAGAGGTTATTAGCAGAAGACGAGCCACTGCCTCAATTAATTGTAATTGATGGCGGAAAAGGACAATTAGGATCCTCGTTAAAAGCTCTAGAACGGTTAGGCTTGCGAGGCAAAATTGCCATTGTAGGAATTGCCAAGCGATTGGAAGAGATTTTTTATCCTGGTGACAAGTATCCTCTTTTCTTAGACAAAACCTCTGAGACGTTAAAGGTGATGCAGCATTTGAGAAACGAGGCACATCGCTTCGGCATTACCTTTCATAGAAATCAACGGTCAAAAAACAGCATACAAACCGAACTTTCTTCTATCGAGGGGATTGGTGAAAAGTCAATTCAAGATTTACTGAGGAAGTTTAAATCCGTAAAACGAGTCAAAGAGGCTACGTTAAAAGAATTGGAAGAGGTTGTTCCTCTGAACAGGGCACAAGCTGTTTGGGGATACTTTAATAAATAATCGCCGCGCTGATAGAATATAAGATTGATTGTCGACTAGTGGGCTGCTGGAGTTCTTTTTTTAAAAGTAGGCATTGGACATCTATTCACGTGAAAAGCGGAATACCAAAGGCACCAGTAGAGAAGGAAAGGCATTTTTTCTGGTATATAAACGTTGGGAGGGTGTAGATAAGTTTAAAAGAAGGAGGGTGAGTGTATAGTTGATTATTCCTATTTTTGATGATAAATCAATTATCGCTCTATCAAAAAATGGATAATTCAAAAAATTTAATTTACGCACTTGAAAAGACACTCCACCTTATCAAGAATAAAACCTTAGCGGTTTTTCGAGAAAACAACCTCCCGGTGTCGAAGGAACAATGGTTGATTTTAGAACGAATAGCTGCGGATGAAGGAACGAATCAAAAAGGTATCGCAAAAGACACCTTTAAGGACCCTGCCGCGTTAACAAGGATGCTTGACTTATTAGTTGAGAAAGGTTTTGTACAACGAAAAGCGTCAAAGAGCGATCGCAGGACCTTTGATATTTACTTAACCGTTGAAGGGAAAAGGTTGGTCAATAAAATCGCTCCAATTCTTGATGCATTTAACTCGAGTATTGAAAAAAACGTAACGAAAGAAGACGAAAAATATCTACTTCTCCTACTCCACAAACTTCAAAGCAAATTAACAGCTTAAACCCACAACTACATACAACCTCATACCAAAAAACAGCAGCAAATTCACTAACCAAAACTACTTAAATGTCTTATTTATTCTTAATTATAAAAAAGGTTCTCTCTCTTTTTAAAGCTAGGTTTATACTGCGAATTATACTTTTTGTAACGCTAGCTCCTGCTACCCTAATCGCTCAAGATGGCGCTAACGAATCGAGCTATACCATTGATTTTAAGAAAATAGAAAAGGAAAAATATGTAGTTAACTATACCTTAGACCAAATTGTAACTATTATTCAGGATAGTATCCATAGTAAAGGGCAGGTGATCATTCCAGCGGATGTAACAGAATTTGAACGGGCCCTTTTTCAAGCTCGCATAAACCAACACAATAACAATCTGCTAGAAGCAATTAAACAATATAAAACATTACTCGAATTTGAATGCTATCGAACCAAAGGCGAGGAGCTTTACATCAAATTATTATTAGGCACTTCAATCGGTTACTTGGGCGCTCCCTTAATTGCTCACAACTACATCAACCCTGTTTTTCCCGATATATTTGAGGAAATTAAAAATCCAAAAGTAAGTAGTTTATTAATAAACAATTACGCGGGCTTATTGATAGAAATAGATAGCCTAAAGCAGGCCAAAAAAGTGTACACACAAAACTTAGACCGTTACAAAAACAACAACAATACCTACGAGGTCTATAACACCATGAATAGCCTAGGATTTGTCTGCATAAAGCTGAAAGAATATGCTAAAGCCAGATCTTTGTTTTTAGCCAATCAAAACGAAAAATACGCCAATATAAATCCTGTTATTTATGCCTTTTCCTTTGGGAACTATGGCGCAGTACTGTTAGAAGAAGGCAAGTACGATTCGGCACTATTTTACATGCGGAAAGAAGTAAATCTCATGCATAAAATACCTTCCCACGAAGGATTACAAAATACTTATTTAAGAATTGGAGAAATTTTTGAAGTTCAACACGAAATTGATTCTGCAAGAAAATACTACCAACTATCGCTGAACATTAGTAATAAGGAAGGAAAAATTACTCCTATTGTCGTCGCTTATGAGAAGCTAATAAAGTTATATGCTCTAACTGAAAAAACGCATGAACTAACAAATCTTGTCCTATCCTTTCTTTATTATAGCGATAGTTTAAAAACAGCACTTAGCATCGATGCAGCAAATGAGGAGTTTCAGGTTACTCGTTTATTAGAAATATTTAAAGAAACCGAAAACTCAAAGAAAAGTCAAGATACCTTAGAGACTAAAACTACAGCTCTGTTATACACAGCGGTCGGGTTGGCTCTTATCATTTTACTGATGACATTATATTTTAGTTCCTATTTTATTAATAGAAAGAATTTTCAGATAAAAAACTTGGAATTGGAAGAAAAGAATAAAAAGCTAGAGCACTTATACGAGATCATTTCTAAATCAAACGCCAAAAATCAAGTTTTACTTACAGAGCTTCACCATAGAGTGAAGAATAACTTGCAAATTATTAGCAGTCTGTTTAACCTTCAATTAAACGCGAGCAATATGGACGTTCGAACAGAGCGTGTTTTTAAGGATGCAAAAAACAGAATTTATTCCATCTCGTTGGTTCATAAAAAGATCTACCAATCAGACAATGTGGATAGTTTAGATTTTGAAGCGTATTTGCGAGACTTCTCAGAGGAATTGTTGAATGCCATACCAAACGACGTAAATTTGAAGATTGATATATTGCGACAGCCAATTTCAATAGAATCTGCAGTGCCTCTTGGCCTTATGTTTAATGAACTGTTTACGAACTCCATTAAACATTCGAAGCAACACGATTCATTGCAAATAAATGTAACCTATGAAGAATTAGATGGCAAAGAAAAGTTCATTTATACTGATAATGGAGTTGGCGTTCAGCATACAGAAATAATGAAGGAATCAGACTCGTCAATTGGTGTTACGTTAATTCATCTCCTTGGCGAACAATTGGGTGCTACCATTGAATATAAAGAAGCGAAGGATGGCGAACATAGTTTTTGGTTAAGTATTGAAGGTAATTTCAGTTAAATATGATAAAAAAAGTTATTCCCTTTTGGTTTGTGATGGTATTTGTTGCTTGTGGCAACTCAACCCATGAAAAAGACAAGGCTAAACACCAGATGCATAAGAACTCTTTTGAAGAGTTAACTCAGAAATTTGAAGATGTTGAAAGGGAAAAATGGCAAAAGCCTGATTCGGTTCTCGCAAAGCTTGGAAATCTTGAAGGCAAGAAAATTGCTGACATTGGTGCCGGATCAGGCTATTTTAGCAGACGGATGGCTCAAAAAGGAGCTTCAGTACTTGCTCTTGATATAGATGACCAATTCTTGAACTACATTGACAGCCTTTCGCATGATAGCTTAGACATTACAACTAGAATAGTTCCTTTTGATAGCCCACAACTTGATAGCTCAGAAGTTGACGCTGTAATTATCGTAGACACTTATCACCATATTGAGAATAGGTATGACTATTTTAGAGATGTCTGGAGGGGAATGAAAGCAGGTGGACAACTCCTAATTGTTGACTTTAAGAAAAAGGATACGCCACATGGACCTCCAACAGAAATGAGAATAGAAGGTTTTGAAGTAATGAGAGAATTACAAAAGGCTGGCTTTATAAAAATTGTAATTGATGTAAATACTCTCGACTATCAATACATTGTAGTTGCCAAGAAATATGAAAAAGCAACATAAAAAACCCAAGTTTGAAAAACAAACTTGGGCTAATTAACACAGAGTATTATGAATTACTAATTGGCTACTACTACCTTTATGAAAACTACTCTGTGATGTTTTAAATTCCTTTATCAAAAACCAAATTAATAAAAAAACAATACTTATTGCGATTACTTGAAATAAACCTCAAAATGAATTTTTCTCTCTCATCTGTATGCGTCAGTTATAGTAAGGTCCTTTGAATAAAAAGGTTTCAAATTTCTATCATTTGTTCCAAAATAGTCGTTTTTTGTTCCCTTCCAATTCTTGTATCAACTCGCTTTCAACTCTTCCATTTTATTTTAAGTTCCCTAAATCCATTTTCAATAAGGACAAGGGCACTATAAATGTATTTCATGCTTTACCGTTGAACTCTCTAACAGTCGAAAATGCCGGTTATTTATCCGAAAAAGGCTCCTACCACAATACGATTAACCCTCTTGTTCTGAAACAAGTATTTCCTGCTCTTCGAATTAGCCCCGTTCTGTTGTAGTTTTACACGTATGATCATCGAAATAGAACAAAGTGACACCAAAGGTACTGCTCATTTTACTCAGCAGAGGAAACGTTTGGCAGGAACGACCTACTCAATCACTAGTCCTCAATTAATTATTATTGACCATATAGCAGTAGACGAAAGTTTAGAGAGTCAAGAGGTTGGAAAAAAGTTACTCTTTGATATGCTTGAAAAAACAGGAAAAGAGAGTTTTAAAATTTTCCCGCTCTACCCTTTTGCCAATTCTGTATTCGACAAAGAGAAAAGCATTAAAGACGTCTTGAAGTAATTCCACTATGCCAAAATACCTTCTTACTGTTCTTCCTCCATTAACTATTTCGCAAGAGATTATTGAGCTTCAAAAAGAAATTGAGGCGCGTTTTGGCTCAGTTCACGCGCAAAAAATTCCTCCTCACATTACCGTTATACCCCCCTTCCGTTGTGAAGAAGACGCTCTACACAGGTTTATCGTAAAATTAATTATCTTTTTAAATGACAGATTAACAATTAACCTATCTGTTATACTTGAAAACTTTCAGCGGTTTGAAAGCAGAACGTTATTCGTAGATGTAGCTAGAAACGATGCCTTAGAAAATTTTTGTAAAGAATTAAAACTGCTCTTCAACCAGCAGAAAATAATTAAACAAAGAGTTGAAAAACATTCCTTTGTCCCTCACATAACACTGGCCAACAAAGACATAAAAAAGCGAGAATTTAAGACCGCTTGGGAGAATTTTAAAAATCGAGAATATCGGCGGAGTTTTACGGTAGAGAGGCTTACTGTTTTAGAATTAGTTGAGCAAAATTGGGAGGTGAAAACAGTGATAACTGTATAAAAAGCTGCTAGTACGAAGAGTTACACTATAGTTTTATCACACCTCCTCGCTATGAAGTGTTGCAAAGATCTTCAATTCAAAGAGGAACATTGCAAAGTCAGAACTCCGATGAATGTAAACCCCTACAACAGACTCACAGAAAAACCCTTCGTTAGGGTTCAACAACAAAATAGCTTCCTCTTACTCTCAACAACACCCTTTTTTTATTCATTTCAACTCTTGAATCCAATTTTTTGATTATTTTATCGTCATAATATTGACGTAATAATTGTCATTAACATGAAATCAATCCTACATTTAGATTTAGACAGCTTCTTTGTTTCTTGCGAACGCTTACTGGATAGCAAATTAAATAACAGACCCGTACTCATAGGGGGCACCTCTGATCGTGGAGTTGTGGCCTCCTGCAGTTACGAAGCTCGCGCTTTTGGAGTGCATTCCGCTATGCCCATGAAAATGGCGCGGCAACTTTGCCCACATGCAGTTGTCATCCGCGGAAATAGTGGAACTTACAGCAAGTTTTCTGACATTGTTACCGATGTCATAAAGTCCAACAGCCCTCGATTTGAAAAATCGTCCATCGACGAATTTTACATCGACACTACAGGAATGGATCGCTTTTACGGGACCTTCAAGTGGTCACAAGAACTGCGAACCCAAATTATGAAAGAAAGTGGTTTGCCCATTTCGTTTGGCCTTTCTACCGGAAAAACGACTGCAAAAATTGGAACTGGCGAAGCCAAACCCAACAACTTTATTAAAATTGAAGAAGGTCAGGAAAAGTCCTTTCTAGCTCCTCTATCCGTTCGTAAAATGCCAATGATTGGAGTAAAGACGAATCAGAAACTTCACCTTTTAGGCATTCAAAAAATACAGACGATACAAGAAATGCCAGTAGAACTCATGACACGAGTTTTAGGTAAAAACGGTCATTCCATTTGGAAAAAAGCACAAGGAATCGATAATACTCCCATTACCACCTACCACGAAAAAAAATCAATTTCCATTGAACGTACCTTCGAGAAAGACACCACAGACGTAACCAAGCTAAAGAGTATTTTGACTGCTATGGCCGAAAACTTGTCGTATCAGCTGCGTAACGGAAACAAACTAAGTGGCTGTGTTAGCGTGAGGGTTCGCTACTCCGATTTTATTACAGAAAGCAAACAACTACACATTCCCTACACTTCTCTCGATAACCAACTCATAGGAACGGTGCTCTCGCTCTTTAAAACACTCTATAGCAGAAGAGTTTTAGTTCGCTTAATTGGGGTTCGCTTTAGCAAATTGGTGGGAGGAAATCATCAAATTAACCTATTCGACGATAGCGAAGAGCTCGTTAATCTGTACCAAGCGTTGGATAATATTCGTAACCGCTACGGACAAGATGCTGTGAAAAGAGTGGTGGCAATGGGCTCAAAAGGTATTGGTAGATCTTCCAATCCATTTAACGGGCAACCCATTGTAATTCCTGCCCACCGAAGAGCTTAAAAATGATTCTATTTTGCCTACACTTCGATACAAATTTTCACAGAAAATTCACGCAGTGGGACAAAATATCAATACAACTATTCACAGAAAACTCACGCAGTGGGACAACTCAAGTAGACCGGATTTAAAAATAAAGTAGGACCCTTTCTTGAATTCGTTTTTTAATGAACGATATAAATACTTAGTAAGATTGGAAAGCTCTGCACTTGCCTCAGAGGTCATCCAACAAAAATTTAGATTTTAACCCGCAAAGCAAATGAGAATTCAAAAGACAACTATTTCTTTTTTTTCATAACGAGAAAAAGGAAAACCAAAGACTGAAAAAAAGCATGCTAATCAATTGCCACAGTTATTACAGTTTAAATTACGGCTGCCTAACCATCCGAGAAGTGCTAGCGACGTGCCAGTTTCTAGGACACAAAACGGTTGCCCTTACCGACATCAATAACACTTCAGAAAGCTTTACTTTTTTAATGTTGGCCAAAGAATACAACATTCACCCAGTGGTGGGAATTGATTTTAGAAATGGAGTAACCCAGCAATTTATTTGCCTAGCAAAAACACACGAAGGGTTTCATGAATTAAATGTATTTCTATCGCATCACCAAAGCACCAAGACAGCTATTCCTGAAAGGGTTCAATTCGAAAATGCAATCACCATTTACCCATTTGAAAAAGCATTAACCTTTGATGAACTTGGCGAAAATGAATTCACCGGAATAGCCGCAGAAGAATTGAACCGACCAATTTTTAAGCAATACAAAAAGTTGTTCTCAAACAAACTAGTGGTACTGTGTAGCTCCACGTTCAGAAACAAAAAAGAGTACAACACCCATCGCTTACTCAGGGCGATTGGAGAAAACACTCTGTTAAGTAAGTTGAGAAATGACCAACAAGCAAAAGAGACTAACAAATACCGCAGCGCAAAAGACATTTCCGAAGTATATCAACATCATTCAGAAATAATTAACCGTACCAATGAATTGTTGCTACAATGTCACTTCAAATTTGAATTCAACACACCCAACAACAAAGCTCACTTTACAACAACCAATGCAGAGGATTCACAACTGCTCCGAAAACTAAGCTACGAGGGACTTCCTTATCGCTATGAGTTTAACCCGACGCAGGGTAAAAGACTAAATACAAAACAGCAAGAAATTCTCAATCGAGTAGAAAACGAACTCAAGGTAATTGAGCAATATGGCTTTTCTGCCTACTTTTTAATTAATTGGGACATGGTGTGTTACGCCATGTCTAAAGGCTATCCGCATGTTGGTCGAGGCAGCGGAGCAAACAGTATTATTGCGTATTTAATTCGGATTACAAACGTAGACCCAATTGAATTGGACCTTTATTTTGAGCGATTTATCAACCCTTATCGGAGTAGTCCCCCAGATTTTGATGTCGATTTTTCATGGACCGACCGGAACAATGTGACTAGTTATCTTTTCGAAAAGTACGGCTACGATAAAGTGGCTCTATTGGGTTCATACACCACCTATCAGCATAAATCTGTTATTCGAGAATTGGGGAAGGTTTTTGGTTTACCGAGCGAAGAAATTGAGCAGCTACAACGTGGTGGAATTGCCGATAACGAGTATGGACAACTCATTCAAAAATACAGCAGCTACATTGCGGGTTTTCCGAGTAATTTGAGCATTCACTCAAGTGGAATTATTATTTCCGAAAAATCCATTCACTATTACTCTGCTACTTACTTACCTCCTAAAAATTACCCAACCGTCCATTTCGACATGCAAATTGCGGAGGACATTGGCTTATATAAATACGATGTGCTAAGTCAAAGGGGCTTAGGGAAAATAAAGGATGCAGTAGGATTCATAGAAAAAAATCATGGAAAGAAGGTAGACATCCATGCCATGAAAGTGATTAAGAATGACCCAAAAGTAAAAGCCCTCCTCCGCAAAGGGGATTTAACCGGATGCTTTTACGTAGAATCTCCGGCCATGCGAATGTTATTGACTAAGCTAAAAGCTGAAGATTATACTCGGCTAGTGGCTGCCAGTTCCATCATTCGACCAGGAGTGGCAAAAAGTGGTATGATGCGTGAATACATTCTTCGTTTTCAAAATATTGAACGACGAGAAAAGGCGCAAAACGAATTGCCAGAGTTGTATGAAATTTTAGAAGAAACCTATGGTGTAATGGTGTACCAAGAAGATGTGCTAAAAGTAGCTCATTACTTTGCCGGACTCAGTTTAGCTGAAGCTGATATTTTACGCCGAGGTATGTCTTGGAAGTTCAAGCAGCGGAATGAATTTGCAAAAATTAAAAAGCAGTTCTTCGACAATTGCTCCCATAAAAGAATAGCTCAAAGTACGGTTCAAAAAATTTGGGAGCAAATCGAAAGCTTCGCCAACTTTGCTTTTTCTAAGGGACATTCAGCAAGTTATGCAGTGGAGAGTTTTCAGGCACTTTACCTTCATGCGTACTACCCTTTAGAATACCTCACCGCCACACTCAACAACGGGGGTGGATTTTATTCCAGGGAATTGTATGTTCACACTGCTCGTATGAAAGGGGGACAGGTAGAATTACCATGTGTAAACAAAAGCTTATCAACGGCCGACATCATTGGTAAAACACTACTGCTCGGGTTTGCCTTTATAGATGGTGGATTTGAGTCAAAAAACATGGATTTCATTCTTAGAGAACGACACAAAAATGGAGAGTTTACTACCTTTCGAGACTTTGTTGAACGCTTACCGGAAATATCACTAGATCAAGTTATAGTTCTCATTCGATTGGGTTGTTTCCGCAACATAGAGCAAGATAAAAAGAAGCTTCTTTGGGACGCTCACTTTCTGCTTTCTAAAGCACCCAAGAAAATAAAAACCTATTCTCTTTTCGAGCTAAAGCCGCAAGAATGGCAATTACCTGAGCTGGTTCAAAACCCGTTAGAAATTGCCATGGATGAAATTGAACTATTAGGGTTTTCCGTAACTCACAGCCCTTTTGATTTAATTGAAGAGGAACAAAACTTGCCAGAATTAACCGCCAAAGAATTGAAGAACAAGATTGGCAAAATAGTAAGCATCGCAGGTTATAGAGTTCATGTAAAAACCACGAAGACCAGCAGCGGAAAAGCAATGCGTTTTGGAACGTTTATCGACAAAAGGGGACACTGGATAGATACGGTGCTATTTCCTGACGCCGTTGCAAAGCTGCAACACATTGGCCCCGGGTGCTATCTAATTAAAGGCACGGTAACCGACAAATTTGGGCACATTAGCTTAGAAATAAGCGACTTGAAACGGTACAATAACAAAACATTGGCCTAACTTTTTAATCAGCTTTAACCGATGAATGAGTAACTCCTCGTACTACAAGGTCCCATCACCCCCTTCAGGTTCTCATTTTAAGGTATAAGAACAGAATTAAAGTAATCTCAGAGAGAAAAATTGAACCTTTACCACTCTTTTTTGAGTAAAATGAATGGAAAATAGTAGCTTTTGTCGGCTGAAGAGCGACAAACGCAGCTTACTACTTCACCGAGCACAGTCGCTGAAAGCCACCGAAAATAATTTTGCTCCAAATAAATTTAGCTTGGTTGCTTATTCCAGGAGTTCCCCTTAAACTATCTTCTTCTTGTACCAAGTACCGCTCGTACATTCTATCTGATCATTTATTTTTTATTATTTCCACTGATTTTGCATTTTTTGAGAATTATAAAAGACCGCGAACGCTCTTATTACTAGGGTCCTTGTCCCTCATCAATTCATTTAATAATGTTTCTTCCAATACTCAGGCTCCACCATTGGTTGTGGATAATCCAATTCAGATTTGCCAAATAAATCTTCAGATTTAGTCCAAGGGTGATGAATAAATAGGGCATCTAAGCCCGCTAATTCCGGCAACCAACTCTTTACATATTTACCTTTTTCGTCGTAGCGTTTAGCTTGAAGAATAACATTGAAGTATCTATCTCTTGGATCATTTCCCACACCAGAATTGTACATCCAATTTCCATAATTACTCGCCACGTCATAATCGATGAGCTTACTTTCAAAATATTCGGCACCCATTCTCCAGTCCAACTGAAGTTCATTCGTTAAAAAAGATGCTACGTTTTGTCGACCGCGGTTACTCATGAAACCAGTTTGGTTCAACTCCCGCATGTTGGCATCTAAAAATGGAACGCCCGTTCTTGCTTCCGCCCATTTGTTGAATTTTCCCGTATCCGTTGACCACTTGTAATCTTGATTTTTAATGCCTTTTCGAAAAAAGATCTTATTCCCGTGCTTTAACGAAATAAATTTAAAATAGTCTCTCCACATCAGTTCAAAAACTAACCAGTAGGTCGATTGATTCGACTTCACTTCTTTTTCGTAACGCTTTACCTCCCAATAAATTTGCCGCGGAGAAATGCAGCCATTCCACAACCAAAGTGAAAGCTTGCTAGAATAATTTGCCCCAATTAGGCCATTGCGTTTTTGCTTGTAATAGGTGAGCTCTTCGGTTTCAAAAAAGTAGTGCTGTAGCCTTTTCAGTGCTTGATCTTCGCCACCTTTCGAGACAATTGCTGCTCGTCTATCGATTCGTTCTGGAGTTAAACCAAAATCTTCCACCATCGGAACACTTCCAAAGTCGACCGACAGTTCTAGCTCGGGTAGCTTTTCGGGTGTTTCAAAAACAGCCCTAACAGAACTCCCTTTCTCAACTCCTTTTCTGAACTGAGTAAAAACTTGTGGGGTTTCTGCGTATGAATGAGGCAAATCGTTTACATGAAAAAGCGTAGAGCCAAAAGAATAATCTACCGGAATATCTAATTGTTCTACCTGATGCTGGACAGCCATCTCTTCTGAGTGAATGTCTTTAAAAGCATAAATTTTAGAAACATCTACTTCAACAGAAAGCCTAGCGATTTGCTCGGCAGTGTTTCCTTTTCTTATCACTAAATCCGAGCCTATTTTTTTAAGGTTTTCCTTAAGATTCTGAACGCTCTCTATTAAAAACTGTGCTCGAAAAACTCCAGTTTTTTCAAAGCCAAAAGAGGTGGTTGCAAACTCAGTTTCTTCAAAACAATAAAACGGAATGACCTGATCATGATGTTGAAGTGCTTTTACTAAAGCCTCGTTATCGTGGATTCTTAACTCTTTTCTAAACCAAACAATTGCTACGCTCATTTTTTATTTCTTCTACATCTTTCACTACAATACTTTACTTCGTCCCACACTTTTTCCCATTTTTTACGCCAAGTGAACGGTTTATCGCAAACGATGCAAGTTTTTTGAGGTAAATGTTGCTTTTTCACATGGTAAAAACAAGGGATAGCACACTTGGTTTGAAATCACACAAAAAAAGCCTTGAAAAATGATTTTACTCATCGTTCAAGGCGCTGATATTTTTACTTATTTCTGCCCTATGTTTCCCTGACTTTTACCAATTGATAAGGTCAGTAATCGATTCAATGACTCTCAAAAAATTAATAACAACTAGTTATAATTAAAACTATTAATCGCAACTAATGTATTGGTAAAATGAAGCTATTCTTTACAATCGACATTTTAAGATTCCAAGCTTCGCAATTTTTAAATCTTCTTTAACCCAAAGCCCTGCCCGAACCGGGGGTCAAACGAAATTTCCAGGCATCTTCTCTTAGCGAACCACGTATTCTTAGTGGTCTAATTTTTTCATTTCCCTTGTAACGTCATCAACTCAAAGTAGTGTCGGCCGAAGTAGGAACTCAAAGGTTACTCTAGGCTGCTTTATAAATAATGTGAATACATTCCGGCGAGAAACTCTCTTTTCCTTCCACAATTACATGCCAAGAACCATCTACAGGTTTTTGAAAGTGTGCATAGCTATCTTTCACTTCTATATTTTGCCCATAATACCTTCCCTCTTTACGATATGAGTTAAAATTATCCTCGTCCAACAGTAAAACGCTATAATTATCTGGCAACTCAATTCCTATAAAACCTGGTTGGCTACCTCTTATTTTGTGTTGAATATTTTTCATATTGCTAATTATTTTAGGTTTCATTACTTTTACAGTCCAAATATACTATATTTTTTAGTTTACTAATATTATTAGCATTTATTTTGAATTATTTTCAATCAAACTTAAAATACCTCCGCAAGTCAAAAGGGTTAACCCAAGGTGAGCTTGCCAATAAAATCGGTGTAAACCGACCTAAAATTGGGTCTTACGAAGAAGGGAGAGCTGAGCCAAAGTTCGAAACCCTTCAAAATATTTCTCACTTTTTTCAAGTAACCCTTGATGATTTACTAGAAAAAGAATTGACCCAAACACAGAAGAGGGCGCCTAAAAACATAGTCGGAAATAACTTGCGAGTTCTTCCCATAGTGGTTGATTCCGAGAATAACGAGCGTATTTCACTCGTCCCCATAAAGGCCGCTGCGGGTTATTTAAATGGCTATTCTGACCCAGAATTTGTAGAGCAACTGCCCAATTTTAGCCTGCCAGTAAAAGAACTCAGCCAAGGCTCTTACCGGGCATTTGAAATCAAAGGAGACAGTATGTTGCCAATACCTTCAGGCAGTTATGTATTAACAGAGCACATAGAAAATTGGAATTGGGTAAAATCAGGGGAGTGTTACATTGTAGTTTCCAAAAACGATGGAGTTGTTTACAAGCGGGTGACCAACAAAATTGAAGAAAAGCAAAGCATCGAGTTACATTCCGACAACCTGGAATACGATTCCTACTTAATTGAAGTAGAGGATATCGTTGAAATTTGGAAGGCAAAAGGTTATTTAACCTTTGAATTACCCGTAAAAAAAGCAAATCAAACTTCTGTAGATGAATTGAGCAACATGATGTTAAGGCTGCAAAACGAAGTAGAGAAGCTTAAGAAGAATTAGATTTTAGCACATTCTTTCTGTTTCCATTAGTAGTAGTGCTCGCCAACATAGCCAACGCACGTTAAAACTCTTCCTAACTTTACACTATGCGATTTGAATACCACAATTCCCAAATGGGTTCTATTATTGGCTTAACCGATAACTATAGGGTCGACCGAAATCAGTTTTCAGTAAACGAAAATATGGTAAGTATGCTGTGGAATAGAAATACAGACGCGGTAAAGTTAGTAATCGATAGTGAACCTTTTTTATTGCAGCCCAACCAGATTGTGACCCTTACCTATTTGCAAAATATTGGTTTTGACATGGGTTGCCCACCTTTACATGGCATCGTTTTCAACCGTGAATTTTATTGCATTTTGGACCACGACGAAGAAGTTTCTTGCAACGGAATTTTGTTTTTTGGTACACAAGATTTGCCAATTTTAACCCTGTCGGAAAAAGAGTTGCCAAAATTCAATATGCTGCTGCAGGTATTTATTGATGAATTTGAAACCCCTGATAAGATTCAGGGGGAAATGCTACAAATCATGCTGAAACGCTTCATTATAAAGTGTGTTCGAATAGCGAAAGAACAGTTAATTACCCTGGAATTGAGCAACAACCAGATTGACATCGTTAGAAAGTTTAATGTATTAGTTGACACACATTTCAAAGAGAAACGTCAAGTAAAAGATTATGCCGACTTACTCTTTAAGTCGCCTAAAACACTGTCTAATTTATTCGGCATTTACAACCAGAAATCTCCTCAGCAAATTATTCACAATAGACTAGCATTGGAAGCAAAGCGAATGTTACTCTACTCAGAAAAAAGTGTTTCGGAAGTAGGCTTCGACTTAGGCTACGAAGACCCTGCTTATTTTAGCCGCTTTTTTAAGAAACATACCGGAAAGAGTCCGAAAGAGTTTAAAGAGTTGAAGGTTGATTCAACAGTTGAACAAGGCTAACGTTCCGAAAATCATCCAAATGTTTCGTGCACCCCTGCTCCATTAGTGCGCTTTTATTTTTCAACCCGACGCCCACAAACTCCACCTTAAGATTATTGGCAGCTTTTAAATCCCACAGCCCATCTCCGATAGAAATGATTCGATCAAAATGTGAAACACCGTAATACCCTTTCGCTTGTTCAATCGCCTTCTTAACAATGCTTTCTCGTTTTAAAAGTCGGTCAGAAGCGACCAGGAGTTGGTCATCAAAATCAACTCCTATAGATTGTAATTTTTGAATGGCAGGCCTTCTCAACGAACCTGTTGCGAAGCAAATAGCAATTGAAGTGTTTTTGCTTGCCTGTTTAATAAAGTGCGAAGCTCCAGGGGTTTCATTAATTTGTTCTTCTGCCATTTTATTACTTAACAATTTTTCAAACTGAGCCTTCTTTTGCTCCGAAAATGGTTGCCACATTTCCTTCTCGTAAATGGTTTTAGAAACATACGAATCGGTATGATGAAGGTATTCTCCAAAGTTGGTGTCCATTTTTTCAACTCCTAATTCGTTCAAACTTTTAATAAAAGCCTGTATGTGAATTGCTGCTGTTTGAGTTAGGGTATCGTCAATGTCAAAGATGAGAAGAGTTTTAGGCATAGTTCAAAACTAAGAATAAGCAAGGTTCTGATTCGAGAATCACCCCCATATTTCTAGGAAGATCATTGAAATAAGACCGGATGTAAATTCAAGTTTAACTCTTAAACTTGTGTCGTTACTCCTCAAAAAACTATCTTCGCTGTAATGAATTGGACGATACTGCATCAACCTTATCCTTTTAAAAACTCACTGAAAAAAGAAGTTGTTACCTCTCTGGCTTTTGGTGCGTTTGTATTTATATTTCTTCGGGTACTCCAACCTTTTGGTATAGGCAACTGGCACTCCGAAACCAAAACCTTAGAACTTCTTGGTTACGGGCTAGTTACCATTTTTTGTTTATTTAGCAACTATCTTGTTTGCAGGACGCTACTTCCTAATTGGTACTGTTATAAAACGTGGACAGTTGGGAAGAACATCCTTTTTACGCTTTGGGTGTTTTTCACCATTGGGTGCGGCAACCTTTTATATTCTGTTTACCAAGGTTACTTAGAACTTAACTTAAAAGGTTTTTTATTCTACCAGGGATTAACGGTAGTTGTTGGACTTTTTCCCGTTGTCATCAGTACCCTAATAATTTACACCCAGAGGTTAACTATTATGGTAAAAGAAGCCCAAAACCTCAACGATTCCCTCCATATTGCGGAGGCTAGAGAGATTCAAGTCATTGAAATTCCATCCCAAAACAAGTCGGAAGAGTTAAAATTTGAGCTAGATGAATTACTAGCTATTAGGGCAGTTGAAAATTACGTAGAGGTCTACTTGTTAAGAGAGAACGCTGTATTTAATATGATTTTACGGAATACACTTAAAAATGCAGCAGCAAGCCTGTCTTCCATCTCTTCGGTTCAAAAATGCCATCGAAGTTTTATTGTGAACTTATCGAAAGTAACGTGTTTTAAAGGAAATGCCCAAGGGTTAAAATTACAGTTAGAAGGCACAAATGAACTTGAGATCCCCGTTTCAAGAGCTTACGTTGCAGAGATAAAATTAAAGCTATTGCAGCTATGAAAATCAAGAATTCAACCTACTTCCTACTTGCAGTTGTTGGCATTTTTTTAATTGCCATATCGCCTCAATTGTTTTCGCATGGCATGTTTATGGACGGTGTTTATTATGCCACAGTGGCTCGAAATATGGCGGAAGGACAAGGAACTTTTTGGAGCCCACAACTGACCGAAACGTTGGGCAAAAATTTTCACGAGCATCCCCCGTTAGCTTTTGGGCTACAAAGTCTCTTTTTTTCTGCATTTGGAGACCACCATTGGGTGGAACGGCTGTATTCACTGCTGTGCTATTTAATTGCCGGAGGACTTGTTATCAGCCTTTGGAAAAAAGTCGCCTCTTCAGAAACAAAGTCACTTTTATGGCTGCCTTTGCTTCTATGGTTAACGGTGCCTAAAATGGTTTGGGGTGTTTCAAATAATTTATTGGAAAACACCATGATGTTGTTCCTATTGGGATCTGTTATTTTTCAAATCAAAGCACTGAATTCAACTAAAAACTGGCTCTTTTTCGTCGCCGGCTTTATGCTTTTCCTCGGTTTTCTTTCGAAAGGGTTTACCTCCCTTTTTCCGTTGAGTTTTTTATTCTTTTACTGGGTTTTTCTTCGCCCTTTCTCGTTTTTAGACTTAGTTAAAAAATATTTCATTTTTATTGGAGGGCTTTCCGCTTCCTTTGCACTCCTTTTTATACTTATGCCTCACTCTTTTGAGAGTTTGTCAGATTATTACACCATTCAGATTATTGGTGGTTTGGGAGGCGAGCAATCTGTAGATAGTCGTTTTTATATTGTCCGCAGGGTCTCTCAAGAAATTCTCACCATGATCCTTTTAGCGGTCACCATTTTTGGGTTTTGGAAATTTCAAAACAAATCTGCCACCTTAAAAGTGAATGCTAAGGTTTACGTGTTTGCCTGCACGGCGCTAAGCGGAGTTTTGCCCATTTTAATTAGCATGAAGCAAAGCACTTTTTATGCTATACCTGCATTCCCTTTATTTGCTCTTTCTTTTTCTCTTTTTATGGCTCCTTTTGTAGAAAGATGGTTGCAAAAATTTGAGCTAAATTTAAAAGGATTTCGAACCTTGAAAATAGGGGCTATCCTCCTGTTTTCAATTGGCACAATCGTTATACTGCTACCTATAAATCAAACGAATAGAGACAAAATAAAACTAGGTGATATCCACACAGTGATGGATGTGGTTGATGAAAACTCAAGGATTGGAATTCATAAAAGTATTCGAAGAGAATGGTCTTACTATGCCTATTTCTACAGGTATGGGAGAATTAATATAGATTATGAATTCGATAACAACACGTATGTAATTGCTCCTAAAGGCGTCGAATTTGAAATCAAAAACTACAGTAAACTAGAGTTGAATTTAAAAAGTATTGACCTTTTTATAAAGAAGTAATTCTTCTAAAAAGAAAGCTTTCCCCTCTTTTATCCTTGCCATTCGTCACAAAACCCTGTAACCTCTTTTGTTCTTGTTGACATTCATCACAAATCAGTGTCATTCATCACCCTTTTTTGTACCCTCTTCTAAAACATCCTTTCTTTGGGTCATTAAAAATTAGTGTAGTCACCCACTAAAACCCGAAGCATTATGAAAGAAGCTGTTCAATATGTACTTTATTTCCATGCCTTTTCAGGCGGAATTGCGCTGCTTGGCGGCATACTTGCGATACTCACAAAAAAAGGCTCAAAAAACCACACTTTAAGCGGAGAGGTTTACTTCTATGCGATGCTTTCTGTTGTAGTAACAGGTCTCGTTGTTGCATCCTACCGAGACAATTTGTTTCTACAAACCATTGCTATTTTTAGTTTTTACATGGCCTTTACCGGGAAACGAGTTTTACGAAACAAAAAAGAAGTTATTAGCTCTCCTTTAGATTGGGGCTTTAACATTATTTCAATGCTCTGTGGGGTTTTTATGCTGTACTTGGTAGCCCTAAATTTTGGTAGAATTGGATTCGCTGGAGCAATGCCTATGTTACTAATATTTGGAAGCCTTTTAACTTGGATGACGGTGCAAGATGCCGCAAAAATGTGGAAGAAGGGGTGGGTAAAAAACGATTGGTTGTATACTCACATTGGCCGCATGGGCGGCTCGTTTATTGCCACCTCAACCGCTTTTCTACTGACAAACATTCATGTTGAACCTGCTTGGATTGTTTGGTTAGCACCAACGGTAATTGGTTCACCCATAATCGCCGTTGCTATTGGAAAGTGGAGGGGGAAGTTGGGCGATCGGAAGAAGAAGGTACAAATTGCTTAACTTACACAAGTATAATTAACCTGACAGGTAGTAGGTACCTGTTAGGTGTCTTTAACCCTTTTCTTCAATTTCATCAAATCAATTACCTCGGTGTCTCCATCGCATATCCGTTCCGGATTTTTTAGGGCGTAATCTGGAATATTTCAGGCACCTCCCCATCGTCTGAATCTATACAGGCCGTAAATACTAAAACAAGTAAACTATAGATTATTAACTTTTTCATAGGGCTTACAAATTATACAGATTGTTTTTATTGTTTTTTCCTCAAATCAATTAGTACGGTATCTCCGTCACAAACTCTTTGCGGCACATAAGGCACTGCTTGCGGATTATTATTTCTAAATAAACCTATGCTCCTATTCATATCTGCAAGCCCTATACCCCAGTAAAAATCAACAGGAATACTGAAGTTAGATCTAAACGGGGCAATTTGAGCAGATAACCTCCCGTAACTAAGTAAATCAGTTATAGTAACCTGCCCATTATTAAATGGCCCAACTATAGCTAGAACAGGCCCCGTTGGCTGTTACGCTTGTGTAAAGCGTATCTTGAGCCGTATACGCCTTATCTGTTAAAATTTTAATGGGATGGCGTAATCTAGTGCGGCTGTATAAGTCCGATTGTTGATTAGGGGTGTAAAGTAAATCGTCGCTTGCCCAACCTAGTCTGCAAACCAAATTTTGTTGGTTATCATAAACATTTAACTGATCAAAACCCTTATTCTTAAATTCAAAATAAAAAGCCCCATTTTCATCCGTAACCACTTGGGTAAAAAAAGTTTCGTCAGAAGAAAATGTTTTATCATTTTCTTTATAAATATTCAACTCCATGTTTGCGAATGGTTCTTTTTCGCAGTTTTTATATAAGCGCCCCGTAAAGGTTTTAGTCTGGTCTCCAGGTCTTTCCTCATCTAACTCTACGCAAGATGCGAGTAAACTATAGGTAATTAACTTTTTCATAGGGCTTATTATCGCATATCAATAACAATTGTATCCCCATCACAAATACGCTGTTGAACACCTTTAACTTCGTTCGTTGTAAAATCAGGATCATTTGGATTGTTAGTCACTAAATTTTCTCTGCCAAAACACCAATAAACTCGAAGATTTCCAGTTGTTTTAGAGCTAAATGGGGCAATTTGGTCAGTTAGTCTCAAAAAACTCATCAAATCTGTTTCTACAATCTGATTATTTGTAAAAGGCCCAGATAGAGCTAAAACCGGATAATAGTTGCCTGTTGTTTCAACAAACAACGTATCTTGTTCCGTATAAGGCTTATCTGTTAGAATTTTAATAGGATGACGAAGTCGAGTGCGGCTGTAGTAATCAATTGTTTGATTAGGATTATTTCTAAAATCATCATCGGCAACAGCTAAACTAAATATTCCATTACCATTTTTGTCTTCCGCATTTATCCTGTCCATTGATTTATTGTCGTGTTCTATTGTAAAAAAACCGCTTTCATCTGTTACAAGTTGAGTAATTAACTCAACTCTGTCCGAAGCAAACGTAACGCTCTTTTCTTCATAAAAAAACACCTCCATGTTTGCAAATGGCTCCTTTTCGCAGTTTTTATACAAATGCCCAGAGAAAGTGTAAATCACCTTTGGAGGCCTGTCATCGTCTGGATCTATGCAGGCCGTAAATACTAAAGCAAGTAAACTATAGGTTATTAATTTTTTCATAGGACTTACTTAGAGCTTTCTTAAGTCTATAACAATTGTATCTCCATCACACAGCCGTTCCGGAACATCTAAAGCATAATTATTAGGCACATATTCGTGCCACGTAGTGCGAACCATGTCATAACTTTCTCGCCCTATACCCCAAAAAAAATCTCTCTGTGCTACTATTTCTGAATGAAATGGAGCTATTAGACCTGAGAGCCGCACAAATCCCATTTCTTCACTTAAAAAAACACTTTGATCAATAAAAGGACCCGAAATAACTAAGGCTTCAGGCAAGTGTAATTGTGCGCCAACAAACAAAGTATCTTGAGCCGTATACGGCTTATCTGTTAAAATTTTAATGGGATGACGAAGTCGAGTGCGGCTATATAAGTCTGATTGTTGATTAGGGGTGTAAAGTAAATCGTCGCTTGCCCAACCTAGTCTGCAAACCAAATTTTGTTGGTTATCATAAACATTTAACCTATCAAAACCCTTATTCTTAAATTCAAAATAAAAAGCCCCATTTTCATCCGTAACCACTTGGGTAAAAAAAGTTTCGTCAGAAGAAAATGTTTTATCATTTTCTTTATAAATATTCAATTCCATATTTGCGAATGGTTCCTTTTCGCAGTTTTTATATAAGCGCCCGGCAAAGGTTTTAGTTTGGTCTCCAGGCCTTTCCTCATCTAACTCTACGCAAGCTGCAAGAAATAATGTAAGTAAACTATAGGTTATTAATTTTTTCATAAGGCTTACAAATTAATTATTTTTAAAACTTGCTGCTCTTTTTCAGTCAGCAACTTTAACAGGTACATTCCTGTTGCAGCAGGTGTTTGAATGCTGTGTTTTACACCATCTTCGTACATTAACCTGCCTTCTTGTAGCAAGCGGCCATTCAAATTAAACAACTGGTAGCGCACAGCAGTGGTTGCTGAATTAAATCCACTCAAAACTACCTGATGTTCGCCTTGCAACCCCATTTGCCAAACACTTTTACCAAACAATGCTCCCTGCGCTTGCTGTTGTATCTGTCTTTTTTTACGAGCAAAACTAGTATTACAGCACACCCCCTGAGCACTGTCTTTAGCTTGTGTAATACCGGTAACTGGTGCCTGATAGCTGTAGCCTGCAGATTGATCTGGCGGTGTAAAACCCATAGCGGCAGTTTGGTCAAAATAAAACTTGGTTTGTGTATTCCCATTTTGCAGATACGGGTTTTCTTGAGAGAAAGCAGCAGGGTTGTTAGTTTGAGGTAGAACCGAACCCGGATACTTGTACGCCGGATTTCTAACATTCACAAAAATATCATATTCCTTTTGCAGCACCATGGTAGGGAAGGGATTATCCCAGTTTTCTAAATACAATTTTTCATCGCCAATTTCACGGTTTAATAAATATGACAAGGGTCGATCTGCTCCGCTGCCGCACGTTCTTAAGCGAACTCTTTCATCACCAGTAACACTTACGTAAGCAGGGTCTAATAAAACAGGATTCAATAAGTCATCATGACTATAATTGAATGTTATACCGTCATTTTCGAAGGAGTTATTATCTGAAACCGCCAGAATCGCGTCATACGGTGTTTGGCTTGTTACTATGCTTGGATTAATATTTTCTATGTTGGGGCTAAGCGCACCACTATACATGCTACCTCCAAAGCTTAATGCAGACCGAATAGGTATAAAGTTAAAACCGAGCCCATCAGAACCTACTGTGCCTTTCATTCCTAACCCTAAAGCTAATAAGCCGTATTCCGCTCCAACAGAAAAGTTACCACCACCTAAATTTGTAAAATGCTGGTCGTAATGCACAATCGGCACACTCCAGTTTTTAGGCCACTGTTCTCCTGCACCTCCAGTTAGGTTAGGCAACCCAAAACTAAGTGCAGCAGCACCCCCAGCTTCAACATCGTACGGGTGAATGTTGGCTTTATATGATTTATAAGGCAAGGGGCTAATACTAAGTATTTTTTTAATTCCTCGAAGCCTTATTTTTAATTTAAAAAGCCTTAGTGTTACGGCATGTTCATACACTATGTTTGATCCGTTTGATGTATTTAAATCCAACCGACCATAAAGTAATGGCAGCCTCCACCAAAGTACTTTTTGATAAGTTTGTGCGTTAAAATGTAACAAACGATCACCTGCTACTCTAGGTTGGTTGTCCCAACTCCTTGGTTGTTTTCTGCCAGTTGCAGAACCTCCTGAAACGGCAACTACCTTACAGTGGCTTGGTCTACCACCCAAGATAGAAAGTTGTGTTTCAAAGTTTTTTCTTTCAGGGTGTTCGCTATATTCATTTGTAAAGCCATTTCTTGTGTCCACATGGTAAAGCAACATTTGCTTTACTGATGTTGCCTTCAACAGCTTCAGGTTTATCTGATTATTTAGTATTCTAGTAAACACATTCACCATATCTAACAAAAACAGATCATTCACTTCATTATAAAAATGTTGGTAAGCTAACGGAATGTTGGCCCCTTCGTGCGGCGTATCCATGGTAATTAACAACCTTGTGAAGTGCAAATAGTCTGAGTAACAAGTTGAAAGACCGGGTTCACTCTCCCACTTAGCCAATGCATAATTGGCAATAATACCAACCATGCTATAACCAATTACGACCATAGGTTCAGCCCTTTGCGGGTCTTCGGGGTCTCCTCCGCTTAATAATCCGCACTTTAGTTGATCTAAATAAGTAATTAAATAATCCGCATTGGTTCGCATGTCAATGCGAGTATTGGCAAAATCAACTACATGAAACTCATATCCTGCATTCAATAATTTTTCGATTTGAGTATTCTTTCCTACAGTCTTCCAAACTTGATCTACACTTGTGTTTTCAAAGGGATCGAACCCTGAAACAATAACAGCTACTTTTCTTATCGGCCCTGCTGGACTGCCAGCCGAAGTGCAACCTTCAATTCTTAACACATTCATTCCATCTGAAATTAACCTCTCTCCGCCAGAAGTATAAGTTGATGGAGAACGTAGTCTAAAAAAATTTGATGCAATGACGGTTTCTTGCCCGTCAATATCGTGTGTAATTAACTCTACCCTTACATTATGGTTTCCAGGGCTACTGGACCAATCTACCTCAATTTCATGCCGTTGGTTACTACTGAAGTATTGTGGCCCAAGACCGTCTGCAAAGTCGATTTTAAATTGATACCCTGAAGAGTTATAATAAATATCAGTAATAGAGTCTGTCACAAACCAGCTCTTATCTAAAATAAAAGTTGGTTTTGCAGATTTGTTTAAGAAATCTAACCCTCCTGATGAGAACACGGACGCTCGATCATAAGGTTCATCTGCCCTACCTGGTAAGTCTTTCATTGTGTTAGCATCAGGGTCTAAAATAAAATAATTTTGGATATTTGAAGTGGACAAAATGTTAGGTTTGAACCTGTAGTAATTTACATGAATAAGACCAATAGGTATCTTTCCTTGAACGGGATTACCAAAAAAATTGGTTGTGTCATAAGTAGAAGTGTCATATGCAGTCTGTGCAAAAGTTAAGGAAGTAGTATACCCAACCGTGTCATACGCCATATTTCTTACCTCTTCGTATTGTTGCAACCAAAAAGCCGGATTTATAGTATCGTTAGGAATGGTATCGTAAAAAACGGATTGTTCATTGGTATCAATACCAATTACGGCCATATCAAAAAGGAAATCTAATTGTGGAGCCGGTCTATTTAAATTCGAAAATAGACTACGAAGTTGACTATTGTGATAATCGGTTGCATTTTGGGAAAACCCAAACATGTTAAAGGATAAAAAAGTTAGTATAATTAAATACTTGTGTGTTCTTGTGTGTTCATAGTAAATTAGTCATTATTATCCCAAATATAAACAACTATTTTAAACTATTGTCCTTTTTATCAATAATTTAGGGCTTATCAAGAATTATACCAAATTAAAAACACCTGTATTTATTGGGCTTTAAATGAAAAAACTATTTTAATTTTTTTGTTTAAATGGAGTTGTTGATCGTCATATAGTTACAAAATTTTACTCTTTATACGAAAAAGAGGAACCCTTATGTACCAAGTTTCTCCTAAAACGGTTGTTGTTTATCTATTTTTTTACCATACTTCTAATTGATGTCGGCTATTTCTTTTCATCACCATTCCTTTAACTTTTCTACTAAACCATTTGAACAAAATCTCCATTTATAGCGCCGTGCTTTCTTATTTTTACAAAAACGAAATACATGTCAAGCGAAAAATTTGATTCAAACAGAGCTCCAGAACCAGTTGGAGCATATCCACATTCTAGGAAAGTAGGTAACTTGTTATTTCTTTCAGGTGTTGGGCCAAGAGAAAGAGGAACAAAAAAAATACCAGGTGTGGAGTTAGATGCAGATGGCAACATAGCGTCTTACGACATAGAAGTTCAATGTCGATCAGTGTTTAACAACGTAAGAACGATTGTGGAAGACTCTGGTGCCAAATGGGAAAATGTAGTTGATGTAACCGTTTTTTTAACCAACATGAAAGACGATTTTAAGGCTTACAATAAGCTTTATGCTGAGTTTTTTAAAGACAATCAACCTTGTCGCACTACTTTGGAAATAAAAAGCTTACCCACTCCAATTGCAATTGAATTGAAGGTGATTGCAACGGTATAAATACTTCTAGAAATAGCCTTAAAGCAAATTAAACACCTAGACTAGGTGTTTAATTTGCTGCTCGCGCAACCTGACTTTTCATTTTCGAATCCGCTGCGTTCCACGATGCCCAAGTGGTACCCTCCAAATTTTCAAGATAACGTTGCGCTCTGTATTCCAATTGAGTCTTAAAATCTTCTATATCAGTATACCGCAACCACACCTCTTTGTTTTGACGATCTAAGTGCGCCTCCATTTGCACTTCTACTACATCCATATTTTTCAAAATTAGAGGAGCCACACTTTCATCTAATTTCAAGTAATAATCCACATCAATTTCGCCCATATTGGAGTGTGTTAGATTGTAATGCGCCGTCATTCTGTCCCAATTTACAGCCGTCATCGTGATTAAGGTAAAGAAGATGAACCACCCATTTAAACGCAATAAGAACGCTGTTGTTTTTAATCGGTTTACCTTATAAATTAAGGTAAGCAAACCAAAAACTGTCATTAATAAAAAGGCAATTACCCCAATGCGCTTTCCTGCCAAACCGTGGTAACTTATATAGTGGTAGTTGCGAATGAAAACAGAAAGCGTAAGTACAACATTTTGAGCAATCCAAATGTTGCCCAACAACTTTAACCACTTGTTTTTAGAGTAGAAATTTAAGTTTCCTCTGAAGAAGTAAAGGAAGATTCCCATCGAAAGCAGTATACTAAAGATGAGCAAGAAAGTTCCTTCATGCACAAATGATTTTAGGTTAAACTCAGCAGGAACTTCAAACCCAAACCAAATCCAATTAAGATCAATCATATTTACCATTAACAGCAATGTATTTAACGCTCCAAAAATTAAAAGCCCCACCCGGTATTCACTCTTAAAGTCCCTATAATTGATTACTCCTAGGCTCAACTGTTTTCCGTATTCGGAATTTCTTGTACGTTTCAGTTGGTCTTCATGGGAAATAAAGCCAACAGATAAATAAGGTTTAAGAAGCGCAACAGAAATGAAACTAAACCCAAATAAAAGGAACACAAACCGAACAAAGCTAAAATCTTTAAATAGCTCGGCTATCGATTGCGTAACGGTAAATGTTAATTCGTCGAACTTGGGGTTTGCATTTTTGTAGATAATAAAAAATAGCACAAAGGCAAGAAGTGGGATGAGACCCAGTTTAATGAAGGAAAATATCCTCGCTAATTTCTTATTGCCTTTTTCTCTTTCCTTTAGGGCTTTATACCAAGCAAAAGGACTGGTTGCGTAGGTCATTAAAGAAGCTACTATTCCTTCAAAAATAGTGGTAATCCGTTTGTGCTTTAAAGTTGCTAAGGTTATGAAAACACTTATAAAATGCATAAAAATACTGAACTCACTGTGGTGCCAACAGAGTGTAAATCCTGTTAAAACAACACCAATTAAACCGAAATATAATTCTTTCCTTTTCTCTGTTGGAGGGCTTTTGTAATAGCCCAATCCAATTAAAAATATTGAAAATATAGGGAGGTTTACTCCCATGTTTTCTTGCCAAAAGAGGAGGTTAAATAACAGTAGTCCAAATACAGTAAGTAGTTATGAAATGGATTGCTTTTTCATTCGGGTTAGTTTCTCCCACAAACGAAAATAAAGAAGCCTTTATTGTACTGAAGAAGTTAGGACGGGTTAAAATATTTTTATAAACCTCCTGTTAATCAATTAAATATACAAGCATTTCCAACCCATAAACATCTAGCTTAACGAAGCTTTATAATTAGAAAAGGATGCATAAAATACGTAACCAGTAACTTTGCTCAATCTGTTCCTGGATTAGATTACACCCTTTGTGGCAGCCGAAGTGGCGCAAATGCAGTAAGTACTATGAATGTTGTTAAACGGCTATGATTCTGAAGGGTGGACTGCAAAAATGAACGAGCTCGTCGGCAGAACGAATCACTTGAGCGCGAAGTTAACCACTCTGGATATTGAGTTCTATAATTGATTGTTATTTAGGAAAGATGGAAGAAACTCTGGTTAACTAAAAAACCCCACCTTCGACCGAGAATTAACTCAATAGAAAATGGGGTTTTAAACGATCGCTTTAGTCTTAAAGATTTATTTTACAATCAGCTTTGAAGTTCTAATTCCTTCAGAAGTTGTAACTCTTAAAATATATACATCAGAAGAAAAAGAAGTTACATCTATCTTCTCAATTTTCTTCGTTGATTGAATTCGTTGAACTAAGCTTCCTTTCGAATCCAAAACTTCAATTACTTGAATCGTTTCATCGTTTGAACTTGTTATGTAAACAAGCCCAGATGATGGGTTTGGGTACAACATTAACTTGCTATTACTTAGCTTATTCTCAGAAACTGATGTTGAAAAGCTAGAGTCAACCTCCCAGATACTTAGGGTATTACTGGCTTCGTTGGCCGAGATTACCATCGCTCTATTAGTTGGGCTTTGACTCTTAGGTATAAAGATTAATCCTTCGGGAGCTTGGTCTCCGCCGCCTGTTGCTGTATCTCTAGAGATTTTAACGTCTACAAAAATTGGAGAAGCAGGGTTAGTGATGTCATACACCATTACTCCGCCTGTTCTTTCCATTCCTATAAAAGCATACGGCACCCCATTGACAGTTCCTACGGTTACCGCTTCAGGCTCTGGACCTTTATCGTCACTTCGATTTTTAATTACATTGTTATCATCGGCCACATTGAACAATCTAAAATATTCAGGGTGATTTTTGATTATTTGCTCAAAATCATCTCCACTATCGTAAACGAGGTTTCCTGTTACTCCATCCCAAATGGTAAACGACCTTGCTCCGTAAGTATGAATAACATCATAGTCACCATCGTTATCAATATCTCCACTTGCTGTCGTAATTTTTATGTCACCATAAGCTTCGAAGATTTCTGCCTCATTTGGAAAAATAGTTGGGTCTAAGGTCAAATCGTCTAACCGATCCTCCTCGCTATATCCGCTATAATCTCTGGAGTCCCCTTCGTTTGCCGTAATAAAATACTTGTTGCCATTCGCTTCGTAAGGAGCAATTGCATCCGGCATATAAAATCCCTGAAAAGGGGCTTGAGCAATATGAATTTCGCCAGACCTTCGGTCAGAATCTAATCCATTTCCTGGCAAAGAGTGGTCTTTTGTTCCCAATGCATTTATTGAAAGTATGGTGTTGGTAATTAAGTCCACAATCACCACTGCATTGTTTTCCTGACAAGCAACATAAGCTCTGGTATTATCGGCTGAAATTGCGACATACTCGGGTTCCATGTCTTGCGCAACTGATGCACCGGGACCGAACAAACGAACTCCTTGAATTCTCAATGCAGCTGCTTGCGAATTAAAAGAAGTAAAACCTAATGTGGTAACGTTAGAATTGGTAACGTTTGCAACTCCAGTACTAATATCAATAATAGAAATACTTCCTTCAGGATCCATTGTGTAGGTGTCATCTGGCTCCCCTTCGTTAGCCGTCATTACTGTATTTCCATCAGGAGAGAAAGTAACCATATCGGGTAAAACTCCTACGGTAACATTTGAAATTGCAACTCCATTTGTATCATAAAAAGCAACTATTCCGTTTGCCATTGTAGAATTCGCCTGTATCGCACATGCCACAATTCCATTGTGAACGGCAACGCTATTTATTGCCCCAAAATTTGAAATATCAATAGAGTCAATTCTGGTGATCGCAGAAGGATTGCTGAAATCTAAAATTTCAACCCTATCGTTACTTGCATTCGTTACAAACAAACGTTGAGAAGTTGAATCGTAAGCTAAAATTTCTGTGGATCCAGCACTAACTAACCCTCGGTAACTCGTTAATAAGTTTAACTGAACGGCTTTTGAAGCTGTTGGACCAACGTTATCGTTATCTCTTATAAAGGCAATGGTAAAGCCATTGTCGCCACTTAGCACTGAATAGTTAGTCGTATTGGTATCTATTTCAACAAATAAAACCTCATCGTTCTCAGAAATTGCATCGTCAACTACATTTAAATTTAAATTGAAAAAGCCTGTTGTATTTGCAAAAGCCGTATCCGTTAACGTTAACTGATAATCAGAACCTGTCGTCGTGCTAATACTTAAAACAGTAAACACTATCTCTTGGTTATTAGCAGTTTGGTTATCGTAATTTACTTTTAGACTAACCATTCCTGCGCTTTCGATTACGCTAATCTTTTCCTCATCAAACCCAACATTAACTGAAGGGGTTACCGCTAAGCCAGCTACACGTACATAATCAAATGCTGCTTCTTCGTCGCCAGATTGCAAATCCATAGAAATACGAATGTCTAAAGAGTCTCCTAAGCCAAGAATTGGCCAAGAAAAGTCAGTGAAGTTTCCTGTTAGCCTTGTTCCGTTGCCATAACCATCGCCATTGGTATCCTCAGCGAACTGGCCGTTAAACGGTCCTGAGGAACTTGTAAATGTGCTACTATCGGCTCTGAACCTTCCTATTATTTCCCAAGCGCCATTGTCTATCCTCACCTCCACAGAAATTGAATCTGCATTCCCATCAATATCGATATTCGTTCCCGAGGCAAACGCTGCGGTAAATTGCAAATTGGACTTCCCAGAGATATCGATATTATCAAGATAAACTTGGCCCAACGAACTTGTTAGTACTCCATCAATATCCTCTCCTGCGATAAAGAAAGATCCATCAAATCCAGCGTAATTAAATGTCTCTTGTGGCGGAGCTCCAGCTGAGTCGGTTCGATCGTAAAAATCTTGGTTGCTTGTTCCAACACCATTTCCGGTAGGGAAAGAATATCCGCTGGTAGATTCAAAAGACTGTGTGTAAAATGTTGTTTGAGAAATTACTCCCAACGACATGAATACCAATGCAAATGTGTAAATTGTTTTCATACTACTTTTTGTTTTTTTTCAACAACTAAAGTATTTAGAAAGGGGCTAATTCAAGCGGTGCTTTACTTTATGAATGACTTATTTAATCTTTACCAGGGAGTTATTCTAATGTTAAAAATACTTCTATATAAGTAGGAATTGTTACCTAAATTTTATCAGAACCGGTAATTTTAGTCGACAAACGAAGTCAGAAAATCATGAGTTAGCTCGCCGATCGGAAAAGTTTATGCCCAGTAAAATCGAAGTAAGGGCCCTACACTTATATCGCCTCACTCCATTTTTTCTGCAAAAAAGGCAAAGTCGCTCTGTTTTTAAATGCATGCAGCTGAGTGGTTACTAGCAGGAACCCTGCAGCAAACAGGGCTGTATAAGCTAGTATCGCTTCTGCATTCCAATGCCTAACAGCAATGGCCACGAATGCCCAAACAGCCACCAATGCAACTTCGCGAAGGTTTCTCGTTTGAATTAAAAATAAATTCACCCCTGTTACAACTCCTATCATTAGGATAACCCAAGTTGATTCGTTCAAGCCCATTGAAAACCCAATGGAATTTAAGTACGATGATACATTGGCTCCCAAGGCTACCATAATCCACCCAAAGTAAAGGTCGATTGGCCACCACACGAATGCAATAACCTTCATGGGTGCATCCCATAACTCCATTCTAAGACTAACAACTCCCTTAAATAAACTCATGAAAATTAGTGCCATACAAATAACCGAAAGCAGTATGTTTTCTGTGAGCCACAAGTAAACCCAAGCTCCATTCAAAAGGTTAGCAATAATTAAAAATGGAACTCCTTTCTCAACATGATGGTACTTGTATGGTTTGGCAAACGCTAAATAAACTGCAAAAATCCCAAAGGCGAGTAGCCCTAAAAATATAATTCCCCAAATTGCAAAAGCATAGCCCGCAGGAGTGAATAAACTGGTGTATTTGTCGCTTAAGTCGCCAATGGTTTTACCGGCTATAAAACCAGTATTGGAAAGGTAATTCCAATAAATTAAAAGTAGTGTGACGATCAGGTTTGCAGTGGAGAGGAGTTTGGCTTTCATGGTGTATTAAAATAATACGAAGTTACGTTTTGGCTAATTAAATTGCGCTTTTACAATTAAGCCAATAATTTGACAGCTGAATATAACACATGCGTGCTTAGTTAATCTTCTGCCCCATCTCAGTAAGGGGAATCTATATAGCTGTATTATAGATACGGCAAAAAATTCGCTTAGCTGATTATTTTATTGGCAAGGAGGTAATATTTCCCCACTTCTCCCCTCAATTTATTACCTTCGCATTCGCTTATTTTAAGTCAACAAAGCCATGAGTAAATACAAAGAATACAAGCAATTAGACCTTCCTTTGGTAGCAGATGAGGTGCTAAAGTACTGGCAAGAAAATGATATTTTCGCTCAAAGTATTGAAAGTCGTGAAGGAAATATGCCTTTTGTATTTTACGAAGGCCCACCTTCAGCGAATGGAATGCCGGGTATTCACCATGTTATGGGCCGAGCAATTAAAGACATTTTTTGCCGCTATAAAACTCAAAAAGGTTTTCAAGTAAAACGAAAAGCTGGTTGGGATACGCACGGTTTGCCAGTTGAATTGGGCGTAGAAAAAGAGTTGGGAATTACCAAAGAAGACATTGGAAAAACCATTTCAGTTGAGGCGTACAATAAAGCGTGTCGTGAAACGGTAATGAAATACACCGATGTTTGGAACGACCTGACTAAAAAGATGGGCTATTGGGTAGACATGGAAAACCCATATGTTACTTACGAAAATAAATACATTGAAACGGTTTGGCATTTATTGCAAAAGCTATACAACAAAGGATTAATATATAAAGGTTACACAATACAACCCTATTCCCCTGCTGCAGGAACCGGATTGAGTTCGCATGAACTAAACCAGCCCGGAGCATACAAAGACGTAAAAGATACTTCTGCAACAGCACAGTTTAAAATTAGCAAAGACGATAAATCGAACTTTTTGTTTGACGATTTGCATGGAGATTTATTCTTTTTAGCTTGGACAACCACTCCGTGGACTTTACCTTCGAACACTGCTTTGGCTGTTGGAAAGAACATTGACTATGTGAAAATTAAATCGTTCAACAAGTATACCCACGAGCCAATTACGGTGCTTCTAGCAAAAGAATTATTGAGTAAGTGGTTCTCTGCAAAAGCTGCTGATTTATCCCTTTCAGATTATAAAAACGATGGAAAAAACATTCCATATGAGATTGTTTCAGAAGTTAAGGGAAGCGACTTAGAAGGAATTCGATACGAGCAATTATTGCCGTACGTTCAGCCAGAAGAAGGCGACGCATTTCGAGTTTTATTGGGAGATTTTGTAACCACTTCAGACGGTACTGGAATTGTACATTTAGCGCCAAGTTATGGAGCAGACGATTATCAAATAGCTAAAGTAAATGGAATTGGAGCCTTACACTTGGTTGACAATCAGGGAAAGTTTAAGGCTGAGGTGACCGATTTTGCAGGAGAATATGTAAAAGAGCAATATTTAAAAGACGAAGACAAACTTGCTGACTACAAATCAATTGATGTACGTATTTCAATTAAGCTAAAAGAAGAAAATAGAGCATTTGACGTTCAAAAATACGAGCACAGTTACCCGCATTGCTGGAGAACCGATAAGCCAATCTTATACTTCCCGCTTGATTCTTGGTTTATTAAAACAACAGCAGTTAAAGAACAATTGATTGCGAACAACAAAAAAATTAACTGGAAACCAGAAAGTACCGGGAAAGGACGTTTTGGAAACTGGTTAGAGAACTTGCAAGATTGGAATTTAAGCCGTTCTAGGTATTGGGGAATTCCAATTCCTATTTGGACTTCTGAAGATAAAGAAGAGCAAATTTGTATTGGTTCTGCAGAGCAGTTGAGAGCTGAATGTGAAAAAGCAGTTGCCGCTGGTTTGATGGACAAAAATCCATTGGCTGATTTTGAACCACAGAACATGTCAAAAGAAAACTATGAAACGTTCGATTTTCACCGACCTTTTGTAGATGATATTGTGTTAGTTTCTGCTTCTGGCAAAGCCATGAAAAGAGAAACGGATTTAATTGACGTTTGGTTTGATTCAGGTTCTATGCCCTACGCTCAATGGCATTACCCATTTGAGAACAAGGAACTAATTGAAGAAAATGGTTTTTACCCTGCAGATTTTATTGCCGAGGGTGTTGACCAAACAAGAGGGTGGTTCTTCACCCTTCACGCCATAGCGACCTTATGTTTTGATACCATTGCCTATAAAAATGTAGTTTCAAACGGATTGGTATTAGACAAAAATGGACAAAAAATGAGCAAGCGTTTAGGAAACGCTGCCGATCCTTTTGAAACGTTAAAAAAATACGGCCCTGATGCTACTCGCTGGTACATGATTACCAATGCGCAACCTTGGGACAACTTAAAATTTGATTTAGACGGAATCACTGAGGTTCAACGTAAATTTTTCGGAACACTCTACAACATCTATAACTTCTTTGCACTGTATGCCAACATTGATAACTTTAAATACGAAGAAGACAATGTTGCTTACGAGAAAAAACCTGAAATTGACCGTTGGGTACTTTCTAAATTGAACTCGTTGGTAAAAGAAGTAGATGCCGCTTTTGAGGATTACGAGCCTACAAAAGCGGGTCGTTTAATTCAAGAATTTACCACAGACCATTTAAGTAACTGGTACGTTCGTTTATGCAGAAGAAGGTTTTGGAAAGGAGACTATACGGAAGATAAAATTTCTGCCTATCAAACCTTATACAACTGCTTAATTACCATTGCAAAACTTTCTGCCCCAATTGCTCCATTCTTTATGGATCAACTGTTTAAAGATTTAAATGCAGTTAGCGGTAAAGAAACGGTTGATTCTGTTCACCTTTCTGATTTTGGAAAATTAAAAGAGCAGTACATCGATGAGGATTTAGAGCAACGAATGGAAATCGCTCAAAAGCTATCTTCTATGGTTTTAGCCTTGAGAAAGAAAGAAAGCCTAAAAGTTCGACAGCCATTGCAAAAAATGATGGTGCCAATTTTAGACCCAACGTTCAAAAGACAATTACAAGAAGTAGAAGCGTTGATTCTATCTGAAGTAAATGTAAAGGAACTTGAATACTTGGAAGATACTGCAGGTGTTCTAGTAAAAAAAGTGAAAGCAGACTTTAAAAAGTTAGGCCCAAAATTTGGGAAAGACATGAAGTTAGTTGCTGTAGCAATCAACCAACTTACACAAGAACAAATTGCTGAATTAGAAAAGGATGGAAAAATTGAACTTGCCTTACCAGGAAAAAAAATCGCTTTAGACCTCTCAGATATTGAAATTTCTTCGGAAGACATTCCAGGCTGGTTGGTTGCTAATGAAGGTAAATATACCGTTGCATTAGATGTAACAATGAGTGAGGAGTTGATAGAAGAAGGGATTGCTAGAGAGGTAGTTAATAGAATTCAAAACTTTAGAAAGGAAGCCGGTTTTGATGTAATCGATAAGATTAACATTTCTTTAGAAACCATTCCTCAAATTAGTAGTGCAGTTGAAAACAATAAAAATTATATTTGCTCTGAAACATTAGCAAACGGTTTAACGTTTGTAGATAAAATTATTGGTACAAAGTACCTACTAGAAATTGACAACGAAACCAAAACCTACGTTAGCTTAGAAAAGGTTTAAATACCTTATTTTATTAGCGAAAGTTGAAAATAAAATAACATGGAGAAAGAAAAGTACGATATCGCAGAATTACAAGAATTCAAAGAACTTATTGAAGGAAAGTTAAGTGAAGCTAGAATTGATTTAGAGGGCTTAAGAAACTCTTTATCTCACAAAGACGATCATGGGACAAAAGACACCTCCCCTTCATTTAAAATGATGGAAGACGGGTCTGAAACCCTCTCAAGAGAAGAGATGAGCAACTTGGCAATGCGTCAAGAAAAGTTTATTACGCACTTAGAAAACGCCTTAACCAGAATAGCAAATAAAACATACGGAGTGTGCAGGGCTACTGGAAAGCTAATTCCAAAAGAAAGATTGAAAGCTGTTCCACATGCAACGCTATCAATTGAAGCAAAAAATGCTCAAGGCTAATTATATATGAAGAATAAGTTTTCTTCTTATGGGCTGCCGCTACTCATTATAGTGGCAGTTTTGTTTATCGACCAAGCCAGCAAGTTTTGGGTAAAGCTGAACATGGAAATTTCTGAAGAAATTCCTGTTTTAGGCGATTGGTTTATCATCCACTTCACTGAAAATAACGGCATGGCTTTCGGCATGGAGTTCGCAGGAGAGTGGGGTAAATTATTTCTAAGTCTTTTCAGAATCGTTGCCGTTACGGGCATTGGATGGTATTTATTTAGTTTGCCAAAAAAAGGGGTTTCCTCCGCCCTAATGGCAAGTGGAGCTTTAGTTTTTGCTGGCGCATTGGGGAACATTGTTGACAGCGCATTTTACGGTGTAATTTTTAATGATAGTTACTACCAGGTAGCCACCTTGTTTCCGCCTGAAGGAGGCTATGCGGCCCCTTTGTATGGCCGTGTAGTTGACATGCTCTATTTTCCTTTGATGGAAGGGTTCTTTCCCGATTGGTTCCCGATTTGGTCTGGAGAGCATTTTGTGTTTTTTAGACCTGTATTCAACATTGCAGATACCGCTATTACATGCGGAGTTGCCTCTATATTACTCTTTCATAGAGACTTCTTCAAAGAAGAAGAAGTAGAAAACAATCCTGGTTCAGAAGAGCATTCAGAAGGAAATACAGAACTGAAGGAAGATTCGGCCCCTCCCATGTGATGTTAAGCCAATTAAGTATTCCTGTACATAGGCGGCAATACTTTTAATTCCACGGTTTCGAGGCTAGGAAGGGTTCCAAAAAATCAGGCGATTTCACTTTTTAATCCCGCGCAAACGAGGGCTCTGTTGTCAACAGTTAAGTATACTGTACCTCACAACCAGATTCTCTCAGGGAATTAAGCGCTCACTAGCGGAGTAGAACAAACGCCCCAACACAGAAATTGCTAGTGCTTCTGTTTAATTAAAATTCGCTTCTCTTAAAACTTAAATCGAGTTCCAAAACTAATTCCTACATATTGTAACTTTTCAGTAAACCGTGCCTCTTCTTTAGTAATGGAGTTTACACTTCTTCTGTAGCTTGGCGTGATTAAAAATGAAGTGTTCTCTGTATAAAAATACGTGACACCAGCTGCCAAGTGAACGTTTACAACCCCTCTCGTTTTAAAAGGGTTCTCATTTTCATCTTCAAGGTTTGCCACTTCGTTTACAGATTGTCTGTTCGATAAACTGTGATTCTGATTAACATACCCTTGCACAGCATTCTTATTCATTCTGTTGAGCGCCTGTGACTCCTCTCCTCCAAAAACATCTACTCTTTTTAAAATATAACCCTTGTAGGAGTTCAGAATTTGCAATCCCAATCCTCCTTTTACATGCCATCCCCATCTTGAATTTCGATTTTGAAATCCTAATAATACCGGTACTTCCACGAAATTATATTGGTTGCTAAAGCGTTTTTTACCTTGAAAATACATTTCCTCATAAATCTGAGTATAATTTATTCCTATTTCAATAAATCGGTTTTTTGTTAATTCATATTGCAACAATCCACTGACAGAATATGCTACTCGTGTATTTTCAGCCTTTTCTCGATCTCTTAGATAAGAAGAGGACAAATTATATTTCGCTTTCATTGTCTTGTGAATAGAATGGGGGGTAACTGCAATCAAGACAGAACTTCTTTGCCAAAACGTTTTCCGTTCAACTCTTGGTAGCACATAATCAAAATCAATGTCGACTTTTTCTGGGTCTGCTTGCACAAGCGTTGTATTGACAAACTTTTTCTCCATTGCGTCCATTTCGTAGTACCTCGTAAAAGCTTTCGGTCGTGCACTTTCCCAGCCTTCCAAGTTTTCAATGTAAATAGAGAGTATCGTATTTGATAATTTTGGCCTTACAAATCCTGCTTTCTCCAAGGAAGCAAGTTCATCCGCTGACGGGTAGTAAGCGCTATAATCAAAAGCTGCTTCTAGTTGTTTTTGAGCTACGACTCCCAATTCCGCTTGGCTTATTGTTTGGTTTAATTGAGTTTTGTAGTTAGTTGTATTTAACTTGCTCGCATCTCTTTGCTGCTCTGCAGCAGTGTAGTTGTTTGCCTTTTGTTCGTTCACCTCGTTTGCACGATAGGTATATTGGTTCATCTCCTCCTCACCAAAAAGAACCATAGAACTCCCTCCTGCCAATAACAACATCAGTAATGTTCCAAAAACTCCCCAGTGATTCGAAATTCGGTTGGCCATCATATGACCAAACGTTCGCGTAGCCTGAATGTTTTCCCATACGGCAGAGGGAGGAGTTGCCTTTTGGTCACTCAGTCTATCTCGGAAGATTTGGTCAAAATCATTGATTTGATTAGACATGACTAGTTATTTTTAATTTTACTAATTCGTTTTGCATCCACTTTCTTGACTTCGCTAATTGAGAGCGAGAAGTACTTTCGGTAATTTCCAACATCTCTCCAATCTCTTTGTGACTAAATCCTTCTATTACGTACAAGTTGAATACCATTCTGTATCCGTCTGGTAATTTTTGAATTAATGCCAACAATTCCTTTTCTCCTAAATTGCTTACCGCTTTTGATTGAACCACCTTGTCTTGGTAATCCTCAATGCCCAATTTCTCTTTTTTAAAGCTCGATTTACGACAGTGATTCAGAGCAGTATTCACCACTATTCTTCTAATCCACCCTTCAAAAGAGCCATTAAACTTGAAAGACCCTATGTTGTCAAAAACCTTGATGAAGCCATCTTGCAACATGTCTTGGGCTTCAGAAGCATGCCTTGCATAGCGCAGGCAGACATAGTACATTTTTGGAGAGTAGGTCTCATACAAACATTGCTGAGCAGCTTTCTGCTCGTTAATGCATCCTTGTATGATTTTTTCTTCGGTCATATTATTATGGTCGTCCTTTTATATACCCGCCTTGGATGTATATGACCCAGCGCTTTTCAGAAACGTTGCCTCGCCCTTTACAAGATACAATATAATTCTGAAAAAAAAGTGTTGCAAATTATATTGTATTCGAAGCAACCAAGTATTCTGCAATTTGAATGGCATTTGTAGCCGCCCCTTTTCGTAAATTATCAGAAACAATCCACAAATTAAGGCTCTTTTCTGCACTCTCATCCCTTCTTATTCTTCCCACAAAAACCGCATCTTGTTCTCTTTTATAAAAAGGCATTGGGTATTGGTTCTTCGCTGGGTTGTCATCAACTACAACTCCCTCCGTTTCGTTCAGCAGTGTCTTTATGTCTTCGACCTTAAAATCGTTCTTAAAAGTTACATTCACTGATTCTGAATGTCCGCCAATTACTGGTATTCTGACAGCCGTTGCGGTTACTTTTAAATTTGGAGCATTTAAAATTTTACGGCTCTCGTGCACCAATTTCATCTCTTCCTTGGTGTAATCATTCTCTAAAAACACATCGCACTGAGGAATTGCATTTTGATGGATTTGATACTCATATGCCATTTCTCCTTCTATTCCTTGTTGTTCGTTTTCAAGCTGTCGAACAGCTTTTCCTCCAGTTCCGGTTACAGATTGATAGGTAGATATTACCATACGCTCTATCCCATATTTTTGATGAAGTGGTGCCATCGCCATCATTAGCTGAATGGTAGAACAATTCGGATTTGCTATGATTTTATCCTCCTTTGTTAACTCCTGTCCATTTACTTCGGGAACGATCAACTTTTTAGAGGGGTCCATTCTCCAAGCAGAAGAGTTGTCAATTACCACAGTTCCGTTTGCTGCAAATTGTTCAGCAAAGGCCAATGACGTTTCTCCTCCTGCAGAAAAAAGAGCAATGTCTGGTTTTTCATCAATCGCTTGTTGCATGCTCACCACTTTCACTTCGGCGTTTTTAAACGCTATTTTCTTCCCAACAGATTTTTCTGACGCAACAGGAAGCAATTCAGAAACCGGAAAGTTTCGTTCCTCCAACAAACGCAATATTACTGTTCCTACCAAACCTGTGGCTCCTATTACTGCAATTTTCATCTCTTTAATCTTAACGGTTAATTCACTTCCTCAGCAGTCAAATTTACTAACTTTACGAAGCTTATTTTTGATATATGAAGAAACTCACTTCGCTGTTTGTATTCTCGTCTTTATTTGTTTTCGCATTTTATGCTTCAGCACAAACTGGTTTCTCTGACCATTTTAACGACAGTAATTTTACGGCCAATCCATTATGGAGTGGTGATACTGGTAAGTTTGAAATCAATTCTGTAAAAGAACTTCACCTAAATAATTCAGGAGCTACGAGTTCAAACGAAACGCAATTAACCACCAACTCAACCGCAATTAATACTGCATTTTGGGAGTTTTATGTTCGCTTAGATTTTAACCCTTCCACCTCTAATTTTGCTAAAGTTTACCTTGTTTCTGACAATCAAGATTTAACGGCAGCGCTTAATGGCTACTATGTCAGAGTTGGGGGTCAAACCGGTACAGTAGATGATGTTAGATTATACCGACAAGACGGAACTTCTGACACCTTACTGATCGATGGACCGGATGGCACTGTTGCCACAAGCCCAACAGTGAAAATTAGGGTAACCAAGAGTGCAACAAACGAGTGGAGCTTGTTTTTAGACCAAAGTGGACTTGGAAGCACGTACCAGCTGCAAGGAAGCTCCACTGAAAGCAAGCACGAAACAAGCAGCTACTTTGGCATTCTATGCAAGTACACTTCCACGAGGTCTGACAAGTTCTTTTTTGATGATTTTTTGGTAACCGGAAGCTCGTTTCAAGATACCTCAAAACCAATGGTAAAATTGGTCACTTCGCTGTCAAACAATAGCGTTGAGCTTGTTTTTAATGAGAAACTAGACTCCGCTTCGTCGTTGCTATTAGAAAATTACGCTGTTAATCGGTCAATCGGAAACCCAACAGCAGTAAAATTTACGAGCTCAGATAGCAGTGCGGTAGAACTCCGTTTTGCAACTTCATTTACCAACGGAAATAACTACACCATGACCGTTCAAAATGTTGCTGACAAAGCGGGAAACACTATGCTTCCTTTATCGGTAAATTTTAGTTACTTTATTGCTGTTCCTGCTGTCTATCGAGACATTGTAATTAACGAAATCTATCCAGACGTTGCTCCTAGTAATGGTTTGCCAGAGGCTGAATTTATTGAACTTTTTAACGCTTCCAACAAGGTTTTTGACATGAATGGCTGGGTCATTTCTGATGGCTCAAGTACTTCAACATTGGGCAGCCATATTTTGCGCCCAAGAGATTACCTGCTTGTTTGTGCCTCGAATACTGTTGTAAATTTTCAAGTTTTTGGAATCGTATTGGGTGTCTCTAACTTTCCGGTATTGAACGATTCAGGAGATGATATTCAACTAAAAGACGGTAGCGGAAAAACCATCGATTTTGTAAATTACAATTCTAATTGGTATCGAGATAATACAAAAAAAGATGGAGGATATACCTTGGAGCAAATTAACCCTTTCACGGATTGCTCTGGCCAAGCAAACTTCATCGCTTCGTCGGCATCAATTGGAGGCACTCCGGGCTCCGCAAACTCTCAACTTGATACAATGCCCGACCTTATCGATCCTGCTTTGTTAGAGGTTTTAGTATTAAGCGACAGCATAATCTCCCTTCGATTCAACGAATTAATGGATAGTGCTTCCATTCGAAACGGAACCTATACTTTTTCTCCATCTATTTTAATCGATACTGTTTTCCCGATTGCACCTAATTATCAGGAAGCAATTCTAGCGCTAGACGATAAACTAGATTCAGGTATTTTCTATTTCTTCAACGTTTCTAATGTCACCGACTGCTCAGGAAATTCAATTTCGAATACCACTTCACGAACAATTGCCTTACCAAGCATTGCCGGCAAAAACGACTTAGTAATAAACGAAATCTTATTTAATCCAAGATCTGGAGGGGTTGATTTTGTAGAATTGTACAATCGCTCTGAGAAAGTAATCTCACTTGAAAAATGGCTCATTGCCAATTTTGACGACGATACCATTGCTAATTTAAAAGTGATTACTGAGGTTCCTATTCTGGTTTTTCCAAAAGAATATATAGTAGTTACTGAAGACAAAACCGAGATCATCCAGCAATACCCGATGAGCGTTGCCGATAATATTTTTGAAATAAAGGATTTGCCAACGTACAATGACAGTGAAGGCCGAGTTTATCTGTTTAATTCAAATCAAGAGTTAATTGACGAAGTTCCATACAAAGACGACTATCACTTTGCCTTGCTGATTGACGACAACGGGGTTTCCCTAGAGCGAATTAATAGCGAACGCTCAAGTCTAAATGAGAGTAACTGGCACTCTGCTTCAGAAAAGGTGGGTTTTGCCACCCCAGGTTATAAAAACTCACAAGATTTTAGCAATCCGAAATCTAGCGGTACTATTTCCATAGAGCCGAACATTATTTCTCCAGACAACGATGGATTTCAGGACGTTATTTCCATTAATTACAAATTTGATGCTCCAGGGTTTGTTGCCAATGTTTCCATTTTAGATAGAAATGGGAGACTGGTTAAAACTCTCATTAATAACAAACTGCTTGGTGGAGAAGGAAATTTTTATTGGGATGGGATTACAGATGATAACACGAAAGCGAGAGTTGGAGTTTACATTGTTTTGTTTGAAGCATTCAATTTGAGCGGTGATAAAGAGCTGTTTAAAAAAGTAATTACAGTAGCATCCTTCTTAGATTAGTTTTTTAGTGCCTTTTTTATTGCTTTCCTGAAGGATGACAGTCCCGGCCGAACAAAGTCAAGCGCCTCTGCTTTGCTGTTTTTATTTATTACTACAAAACTGGGAATGCTCTCTGCCCATAATTCTTGCCCCTCATATTCAACTTGTCCAAAAGTGACCCTAATAATAGTGTTTTCATGCCCTTTCCCAATCCAGTAACGGTCATAATTTACGTGGTGATCTTCCGCATAATTAATCCATCTGTCTTGAACATAATCTATATTGATAAAAAAAACAATTTTATCTTCCTGCATCTCATCTTTCCCTTTTTCCAAACCCGTTCTCAAATAAATACCTATTTTACAACAAGTTGTCCACACATCAATTACCTGCGCCTTGCCTAACAAGCTACTAAACTGAAACTCTTCTAGCCTTTCATAGACCAAGGTAAAGTCAGGAATAGCCTTGCCAATCGCAATAAAATCGATTCTACTTTGCACAAACAATGCTTGCTCGTTTACGATGTTGAAGGATTGAGAAAAAAGACTTACGTGCCGAATAACAGCACAAAAAGACTAATGCCAATTAAATTATGACTTAAATGCAACAAAAAAGCCCTTCTCAATGAATGGAGAAGGGCTTAGGTTATAACACTAGGTGATTCTATCTACTCAAAATGACTTTCTGTGTTTTAGTTCCAACTTTCAAAAAGTAGACTCCATTCGCCAATGCAGATAAATCAAGTTGTGTTTGATTCTTTAAGCTCTGGATGTCTCTCAACAACTTTCCATCCAAAGAAATTAATTGAATTCTCTGAGCAAGACTAGTCGTTGTTTCTATGGTGATTGTTCCTCTGGTTGGATTAGGAAACACCTTGATTGTGTTCTCTTCAAAAGCTACTGCACTAATTCCTGTTGTTGTTAATCCAGCTACTCGAACATTGTCAAAGGCTGCTTCTTCGTCACCAGATTGCAAATCCATAGAAATACGAATATCTAGCGAATCCCCCGAACCAATAATTGGCCAAGAAAAATCAGTAAAATTGCCTGTTAGTCGACTTCCATCTCCATAACCATCGCCATTGGTATCCTCTGCAAATTGGCCGTTAAATGGTCCTGAAGAACTTGTGAATGTCGCGCTGTCGGCTCTGAACCGCCCAATTGTTACCCAAGCGCCACTATCAACTCTTACCTCTACAGAAATTGAATCTGCAACTCCGTCAATATCCATATCTGTTCCAGAAGCGAAAGCAGCAGTAAATTGTAAATTCAGCTTCCCTGATATGTTAATATTGTCAAGGTAAACTTGTCCTAAAGACCCTGTAATTGCCCCGTTAATATCTTCTCCTGCAATAAAAAAAGATCCATCAAACCCAGAGTAAGTAAATGTCTCTTGCGGTGGTGCTCCTGCAGAGTCGGTTCTTCCATAAAAGTCTTCATTACTAGTTCCTACTCCAAAGCCAGTCGGAAAGGAATATCCCGTTGTAGATTCAAAAGACTCGGTATAAAATGTTGTTTGGCTCATTGCCCCTAAAGACATAAATACCAACATAATTGTGTAAATTTTTTTCATAATACTTTTTGTTTATTAATTACTACGCAATGTAGCTTTAATTGTTTGATAATTCTGAGTAGAACTAAAAAACACCATCTCGCTAGTGTAACTTCTTGTTTGTCAAAAATTCTTATAAAAATTAAAGAAAGCCTAGCTGCGCAAAAAATGGCCAATTTAATTTCCTTCGGATTGTTTTGTCATTTAATCGTTATAAATAAATTGAACCGGCGGAACAGCATGTACCCTTGTTCGCAAAAAGCTGAATAACCCTAGACCTTTCAGAAGTAATAAAAAAGCCCTTCTCAATAAATTGAAAAGGGCTTAAGTTTTAATCTTAAGTGATTCTATCTACTCAAAATCACTTTCTGTGTTTTAGTTCCAACTTTTAAAAAGTAGACTCCATTCACCAACGCAGATAAATCAAGTTGTATTTGATTCTTTGCACTTTGAAGGTCTCACAATACCGTTCCATCAAAAGAAAATAATTGAATTCTCTGAGCAAGACTAATTGTAATTTCAATGGTGATTGTTCCTCTAGTTGGATTAGGAAACACCTTAATTGTCTTCTCTTCAAAAGCTACTGCGCTAATTCCGGTTGTGTAAGGATTTCCCAGAGATCCAAAGACCTGAAATCCTTTAACTACTGCTCCTGGAATGGCTAATGCTGAAGAAATCCAATTTGAACCGTCATTGTTATCTGTGGTAAGGCCTGTTTGTAACTCAATAGATGATCCTTAGATGATGCGTTTCCATCTGGTCCAATTTGGCCAGCATTTGCAGGCCATGGAGTGCTGTCAACAGAATTAATTGTTCTTCCGAAATTATCTACAATTGTAATGTCTTCTCATCCATTTGATAAGCCGCCTGAATTCCAAACCGCATCGTAAGCAAGTACAAAATTGTCCTGCAGTAATTGAATCATCAACACCAAAAGCATGCGTTACTCCTTGTGAGAAGTTATATCCATCCATCTTAATAGTGGTTGATCCTGCATTTGTAAATTCAATAAATTCAGAAGTATCCGTTCCACTTTCCGGGCCTTTGTAATTAATTTCGGTGATTACCAAGTTTGCCAAAATACCTGGCTCTAGTGCAGCTGCCGAATCAATTATTTTACAAAAATTTGTATCCGTTACACTAACCGAATACATTCCTGCTACTAGCGAAATATCTTTTGTTATTGCAGCATTGCTCCAATTGTAAACAAACCCTGGTGTACCTCCGGTTACCGTTAAATTAATTGCCCCATTCGTTACACCGGATGCAGATTCATTGGTGACAACCAATGACACTTGTAATGCAGATGGTTCAACAATTACAACAGAGTCTGTCGCTGTTGTTCCCGAGCTATCTGTAACTATCACAAGGTAAGTTCTTGCAAATAAGCCGCCAATTGAGTCTGTCGTTGCCATGTTACCCATAAGTAGGTAAACGAACCCGATCCTGCCGGAGCAATTACTTTTGCTGTTCCGTCTGCTGCTGCAAAACAACTTACCTTACTTGATTCCAGAACTAACACAACCGCTGCTGGATCAGAAACAAGGGCAGAATCGACAATTAAACATCCTTTAGTATCTGTAATGGTAACGCTATATGTTCTGGTGGTTATGTTGCTGTTTGTTGCAGTCGTAGGGCCGTTATTCCAAATATAGCTATAGGCGGGTGTTCCGCCAGTTCCTGTTATTGAAACAGAACCATCGCTTCCACCAATAGTAGTTGCGTCGGTAATGGTTAAGGTTACTCCCAATATTGCCGGCTCAGTAATTACTGCTATTTGTGTTGCTTAAAACCCTGAGTTGTCAACTGCAGCCGCTGAATGTATTCCGGCAATTAGGCCTGCTATGGTTGGTGTGGTATCTCCTATTGACCAAGTATAACTGTATGGAGGAGTTCCTCCGTAAGCTGTAGCTGTTGCCCCACCATTCATTAATCCATTGTAAGAAACGTTAAAGTCGATCGCAATGCTAACCGCAACTTGAAGACTCAGTAACCACATTAAATGAGGTGCAATACGAAGTATTGGGAAGTGCATTGCTAGTTGTTTAACTCGAAGAGTCTATTAGTGAGTTAAATAACCCCCTTCTTTCCAGTGAAGCCATTTGCTGCACAATCGTAATAGGTATTGTCAACTTCTGGAACAATTGCAAAAGCAAAACCATTGAGCACCGAGGGCAGTGCTGGGCTGTTCGAGCTACTTGCTTTTGCCGCCCATGCTCCATCCATATTTAATCCTGCAATCAAAGAAGGGGCGGCCTCGGTTCCTTGAAATGCAAAAACTTGATCTCAAGAACCCAATAAAGCTATTGCGCCTGTTGTATAACCTGAACTTGGTGCAGTTGAATTGATTGTTATTATACTCCCTTTTGCAGTGGCTATGCCAGAGGTCCAACTTATTACGTTTTCATTGGTTCTGAAAGCCCCTGTTGATAACCCGCCGTGGTCTGTAAAACTTATTACTGTTGCAGAAACGAGATCTTCCAAAAAAGAAGGGAAAACTCATCTGAGTTATCAGACGAGTAACTTGTGAATGCAAGATCTCTGGTCAACAAATTCGTTTGTGCCATTGAAAGGAGACCTAGATAGAGCTAAAAATAGTAGTTGTTTTTTTCATAAATTCTTCCTGTAAAATTACCCTCGAAAGGGAGGTTTTACTATTATTAATGTGTTAAATTTTAAATTGAGTTGATATTCTCTAAGACGTACTGAGCTCGTTCCAAGATTTGTGCTTTTTGCTTCGGGTCTTGTCTTTTCCAATTCGCAACCATCATTCCCATTCTGTGGTTCTTCTCCCATATTGGCAAGTGCTGGTCGATAAAGTTCCAATACAAACTATTAAACGGACAGGCCTTTTCTCCTACTTTTTCTTTTTTAGAGTAATAACAAGTACCGCAATAGTTGCTCATTTTATCAATATAATTCGCAGAAGAAACATATGGCTTTGTGGCCACCAAACCACCATCGGCCCATTGGCTCATTCCCCTAGTGTTGGGCAGTTCTACCCATTGAATCGCGTCTACATAAATCCCCAAATACCAGTCGTCTACCTGCTGTGGCTCAATTCCTGCTAAAAGGGCGAAGTTTCCAGTAACCATTAAGCGTTGAATGTGATGCGCATATGAATACTGCAAGGATTGCTGAATAGACTGCTTCATACAGGTCATCTTCGTATCTCCAGTCCAATAAAATTCTGGTAATTTCCGTATATGACCTAATTGATTTTCCTTTTCATACTGCGGCATTTTTGCCCAGTAAATACCCCTCATATATTCCCGCCATCCTATTATTTGTCGAACAAATCCTTCTACTTGAGAAATGTCAATCGTATCTTGATTCACCTGCCAATGACCCACCACTCGGTTCACAACCTCTTTTGGTGATAGAATTTTTGAGTTCATCAGAAACGACAATCGCGAATGGTACAGACTCCATTCTCCAACTGTCATCGCATCTTGAAAGTCACCAAATAGCGGGAGGCACACCTCTACAAAAAAATCAAGCATGGCTTCCCCTTCTTTTCTTGTTACCGGCCAAAGGAAATTCTTCTGATCTACAGACCCAATTGTTTTCACCCCTTGCAAATTGAGAAGCTGAACCAAATTAGAAACGTCTCTTTGAAATAATTTAGGCGCAACCGGTTTATGATTTTTAGGTAATTTCTTGCGATTGGACTGGTCAAAGTTCCACTTACCCCCTATTGGTTTTTCTCCCGAGTCCAACAAAACAGAGTGCTTCTTTCGCATCTCGCGGTAAAAGCTTTCCATGAGCCAACCTTTACTCTTCTTTTTCTCAAAGAGCTGCTTCATCTCCAAGCGTTCAGTATAAAAGTGCTCCGTATCGCAAACTTTTGTTTCCACTTCAAGTTGCTGGCAAAGCAATTTTAACTCTTTATCTACACGATACTCATCTGGTAGTTGGTACTCAAATCGCTCAAATTTGCGCTGCTCTATTAGCTGCCTAATATTCTCAGAGAAAGATTGCTGATTGTTCTCCCCGTCAAGGTTTAAATAAATTACCTGATGACCTGAGCTTTTCAACTCTTCTGCGAAAAGCCTCATTCCAAGAAAAAACGAAATTACTTTTTGAATGTGATGGTTAACATAATCAGTTTCTGAGCGGACCTCCATTTGCAGGTACGTTATATCATTGTTTTGTTCTGAAAACCAGCTGTGCTGGCTATTTAGCTGGTCTCCCAAAATTAAGCGTAAGGTTTTTCCCATACAGGCGTAACCTTGTTTAGTGGAATTAAGTTTTGCTTAGCAGAACAATTTTTTGCTTTATCTTGTTAAGTTGAACCAACCCATAGTTTATGATAATCGGAATAGATTTCGGAGCAAAAATGGCCGGCACAACAGTTATTGCTCGCATGTACGACCACAACAAAGTCGATTTTTTTGCATCTGCAAAGAACCAAGATGCCGACCAATTTATTAAGGATTTTATTGCCTCTAACGAAGATGTTTGGTTGGCTTATTTAGATGCCCCTCTTTCTTTGCCGAAGGTATATTCCACTGCAGATTCGGACAGTAGTTATTTTTATAGAGAAGCCGATAAGGCAACCGGAGCAATGTCTCCTATGTTTTTAGGTGGACTAACCGCAAGGGCGATGAAACTTTCTGTAGAGTTAACTAAACTCGGTGTTAAAGTGGTGGAAACTTATCCATCAAAGTTAGCGGATGTGTTGAAACTAAAAGAAAAAGAGTACAAAAAGGATCGTCACCAAATTGCCGCCCTGTGCGAAGAGTTAAAAGAGGTAAGTGGGTTTATGTTTGACAATGAAAAGGTTGAAACTTGGCACCATTTTGATTCTTTGTTGTGCCTCTATTCTGCAAAGCGTTACGAAATGCAAGCTGCTATGGTGTTCGGAGATACTGAAGAGGGAACGATTACCGTTTAACTTTTACAGCTTCTTTAAAGTACTTTGTTGGAACAACCAACATTCCAAAACATTCCCCCTCTCCTTTTCCTAGATGTTTGTGGTGCACTTTGTGCGCCTTACGTATGGCCCTAAAATAAGCGTTATCTGTTCGTTTTAACCAGTTCATCCTTTGGTGAATAAAAACATCGTGAACAGCAAAATACGACATGCCGTAAAACAAAATGCCCAAACCCATTGATAAACCATATTCAAAAACCCCTTCTCCCCACGCAATTACGAGTCCCGTGCTTATTGCAGCGTAAAAAATAAAAAAAGTGTCGTTTCGTTCAAGCCAACCCTTTTTTGGCTGGTGATGGTCTTTGTGCAATACCCATAGAAAACCGTGCATAATATACTTGTGTGAGAACCAAGCCATAAATTCCATCACACAAAAAGTAACGAGGGTAATGATAACGTGAGGTGCTATATTCATAGTTGCAAATTTACATCGATAAGCTATAACAATTAACAATCAATTTTGTTACACTAACATGAAAAATGAGCTCCAACGCATGTTTGTTTATTTTATTGGAGGCATACTTTTAATGGTATGCCTTTTCGCGCTTTTTGGTACAAGCAATAAACGGATTAATTTAAAAAAAATAAACTTCTCTTCCACAGCCTCTAGCGAATTGTATTTTAAAAATATGCGCTCGTATTTTTATGACAAAGAAGAAAGAAAGGACGCTCAGTTTGTACTTTATCGAATTGGCAGTCGAGAACAAAGCCAAAAAAAATTAAATTTTATTCTGGTAAGCAATTGGTTGATGAGTGAGTATTACTTGATCAGTGAATCCAAGAGTTCAAACGCGCTGCTTGATTGGAAATATAAAGAAGAAGCTGGCAGCATCAGCTTAACCGGTGAAAACAACAGAGCGCATTTTGTTTTTGGGGCTGAACTATTTGAACAACTTGAAAGAAAAGCTGACATATGGTTGGTTGACTCTGATAAAAGAACCCCTTTTACAGAGGAAGAAAAGGCCTCGCTAAAAACTAGTTTAATCGACTACTTTAAATTGGTTGGTAAATTGAGGTGATTTTTTTATTTGCCAATTTTTCTATTTACGATCCAAACTGCGTCATCTTGTATCGTTTTCTCAAGGGGTTCGTTTCTTCTTATGGCTTTCTCTTTGACCCCTGCCAACCATTTCGGCGTAACTTTAATGGCTTTTATAACTTTCTGCACCTCTGCGTCGTAATCAAAGTCGATCAACCATTGTTTGTTTAGTTTGCCTTTTATCAACGAATTTTTCATTTGTGGAACCGTATACCCAAGGATTGGTCCTATTTTATTGGCTCCCTTATTTATTTCTGAATCGGCAGAAAGCTTTTGGTAAAGTGGCTGTTTCTCTTCCGTTACCCTGTTTTTTCCGCTAAAATGGTCGTACAGGTCTTCAATAAACCCGTAGCCGGTCATTTTTAAATTCTCCTCCGTCATTTCCAACACAACTATATCTCTTTTTTCAAGTTCCAATGCTAAATCCAGTTCCTGCGTTTTGATATGATATGCCGTTAGTTCAAGCGGCCATCCAACCGTTTTGTTATAATACCATAGGTTTGACTGCTGCGAAAAAACGGAGTATAAAACAGGATAAAACCCATAAAAGCTTTGTATAAAACTATCTCCAACGCCCAATAAATTGGGTCGTTCTCGTTTCTTATTTGTGAAACTCAAATTTGGGTAATGCAATACCTCCTCGGAAACATTCCACAACAAATTCATAGCCTCTCCAATGTCATAGTCTGTAAATCGGTAATCTACAATCGTTAACTCTCCCTTTTTTAACTCAATATTGGGAACCTTAAGGGCCAATTTATTTGCCAAAAATTCTACCAACGTATCCGAAATTTTAGCGACCGTGTTACCAGACCAACGAATCCCGTTTTTTGGAAAAATGGGGTGCTCAAAATAACTCTCCTCCTCTAATATAATCTTCTTAGTATCAAACACTGTAAGGTTTCTTTGCTTTATCCCTCCAATGAAACAATCATAGTTCGTTAACCCAGACTTGTAAATGGAAAAGTATTTCGAAGGAATTTGATCCTTATAAACGGAAGCTTTACTCGGGGTAATCATAAAGACAAATGGAATTCCTCTCTTTTGTAAGGTATCACTTATAAATTTTGCTTTATCTAACATTTCATCAATCGCTGCCTTGCCGGCAAAGTCGTATCCCAAGTAGGACTTTATATCGCCTTCTGTAATGAGCACCTTTTCTCCACACATGACCGTTCCATTAGCATTGGATTTATCGAAAATAGAATAGTTGAGCTGATTATTTAATCGAATCAACCGGTTTCTGAAGCCATGCTCATTTTGCCAATATTTATCGAAGGAGTTCTGGTAAGAGCCGTTTCGAAGGTTATTCATGCTTAAAACGACTGTTTTTATCTGTTCTTTTTTATAACTTCCACTTAAGGGCGGTTCTTTTAATACGTTAAAGTTATACTGAATGACCGGAAACAACAATGCCAAAACAATGCTAATGTAGAATATTCGCGCTATTTTTTGTAAGCCATTTCTCAAAACCTAAAATAAATAAAAGGGTTAAAGCCTGAACCAGCCAAGTTAGCAACTGAAATGATGATTAAAAACACACTAACCGTAGTTTTTGCCATTTGATTTGAAAAACTGATTGAGTCGACAAATCGATTATAATTTTTGGAAATTTGGTTAAATAAAAATAAGAAGCTCAGCACAATAGCTAGTGTCAGTATTCGGTAAAACTTGGCACTTACAAAAATATAAATATTCGAAAACTCAAATGAGAACAATGCAGCGTAATAGTCCATGGCTTGCGAAAAATCCTCTGATCGAAACAACACCCAGCCGAGCATTACCACAAAAAGGTAAGAAAAACTCTTCCCCACTTTCCTATGGACTTTGTCAGGCGATTCAAAAACAATCGATCAAAAATTAAGAATAATCCGTGGTAAGCTCCCCAAAGAAAAAAGTTCCAAGATGCCCCGTGCCAAAACCCTGAGATTATAAAAACAACCCACAAATTAAAATATAGCCTTCCTATGCTACTCACTCTATTTCCGCCAAGAGGGCTGTATAAATAATCGCGCATCCATCGTCCTAACGTGATGTGCCACCGTTGCCAAAACTCTGTAATACTTTGTGAAATGTATGGGCTATTGAAATTCTCAGGAAACTTGAAGCCCATAAGTCGACCAAGCCCAATCGCCATGTCTGAGTAGCCAGAAAAATCAAAATAAATTTGGAAGGTGTAACAAACAATCCCCAGCCAAGCTATTGAAGCATTTAAGTCTGTTGCCTCTAGGCCAAATATTAAATCTGCTTTTTCACCAAGAACATTGACAATAATTACCTTTTTTGCCAAGCCAATTGCAAACCTGTCTATTCCATAAACCCGATCGTTGTAGTCCCTAAACTTTCGATTATTTAATTGATCTGCTATTTCATTGTAACGCACAATTGGACCTGCAATAAGCTGGGGAAACAGCATAATATACAAAGCGTAATCCCTTAAATTTTTAAGCGGCGGTGCAGTTTTTCGATAAATATCAATAGAATAACTAATTTTTTGAAATGTAAAAAAGCTAATTCCTATGAGTAAAGCTATGGCTGCTATTTCATAGGTATTCCCCTCTCCTAGTAACTCGTTTAAATTCTCGATAAAGAAATTAAAATACTTGTAGTACAGTAAAAAAGAGAGGTTAAACAAAATGGATACCCACAACAAAACCAACCGTTTTGTAGAAGTAGAGAAAGCAATTAGATAAACCAAATAATAATCTACCAGTATGCTACCAATGGCAATTAAAATAAAGTTGGGTGCTCCCTAATAGTACAATAGCAAGCTAGATAACAAAGCAAAACCATTTTTATATCTGCTACCAATTAAATGATACCCCAGTAAAAAGAACGGCAGAAAGATAGAAAGGAAAACTAAACTACTAAATACCACTTCATCAAATATTTCTTAATTGCTAAAATAACCCGTTTTAACTTTACTGGGCTACTATAAATACCTGTTGATACAAATTGTCAACTTTGTGCTCCACTGCTTGTAATGAATCTATTTTTAGAAAACCCTGCGAGGCTTTTAAAAAAGAGGCGCTGATTTTATCTTATTTTGTCATTGTTCCTCCGCCTTTTACTCTTTCGAAAAGGTCACTTTCATATCTCTAACAAAAACAGGTCCGGTGGATTTATTCCACACATATGCTTTTATTGTGGCCCCCTTAGCAGGTTTTTTGTTAGGTAGTTTAAATGAAAAATTTTGCCGTTCCCAACCTTCTCCTTTTTTAGTTAAAGGGTACGATTTATAAAAATAATTATTTGTGTCGTTTCCAATGCTCACTACTACTAATCCTCCTAAATAGTTGTGCTTTGAATTCGCATTAACTTGAAAATCAACATAACGCTTATCGCCAATTTCTGAGAGTGGCATATGCAATGTGGAACTATATTGGTTTGTAGAATCTATCTTTTCATACCCTTTACCATCTGAAAGGGAGAGCGACTTTGACCAATTTCCTATCTTTAATGTATGATAATCATTGTAGTAAGTGGCCGTTTTCGCTTTTTGGGAGACTGATGGGTCGAACACCTCCAAAGAGAAGTTGTCTATTCGCACTTCCTGCTCTCCTTTTAAAACTGCGCTAATTTGAACACTGTCGTTTGCATTTCTCATAAATGGAGGAATTACCACCAAATCCATCGAACCCCAGCTTCCTTTCTGAAACCAATCTATATTTTCAACCCCACGGTAAACATGTCGATAACTTTTACCGCTTACAGCATCGATCATGTTGAATTCAATACCAAATGGATTTTCTTTTGCATAAAAATCTGACTTAAACCGAATTCTTGAAACAAGGTAACTATAGGATGTATCCGAAAGATCTTTAAACGCATATTGAACGAGTTTGTGCCTTTTGTTATCCCTATTCAGCAATAAACAACCCTCTTCCTTTAAATAAAATTGCCCTAAGTTCATCTCTTCTGACTCTTGATCACTAAAGGTTACATTCTTAATTAATTTATGTTTCTTCGGCTTATTCTCAGGTAAATAATTAACGGACCTGTCTACATCTAAAAGACTTCTATTTGTTTGCTCATATGCTGTTTTACCAAATGCGTTCCAATAATACTCCTTTGTCATACGTTGAGAATGAATTAGCCCATTTTCGAATTGCCAAACTTGAAAAACATTTAAAGCAACCATTGCTGAAATCAACAAATACACCCCTCCCCTCACAATGAGCGAAGAGCTTTTTACCTCTAATAGTAAGTAACCAAGAGGTATTATAAATAACGGATAAGACTGCACTATTGACCGCTGGCTAAAGCTATCAGCGTACCACCAGCAATCCCAACTACTCAGCACCCAAACATTGAGAATTGTAAATAATATTAATGGAATTGCAATTTTTTTGTTTTTTCGAAACAATGGAATAAACCCTATTATTCCAAGAGCCATTAAAGGAGTATACAAGATCCATCCTTTTTTGTAACTGAACAAATACTCTTTAAGGTAGGGGCTAAAAAGCTTAAAGTCCTCATTTGTGTAGCTATCAAAAATCCATCCTCCTGTAGTGTGTTGCCAGTAAAGGGGTTGCGCCAACCCAAACAGTAACAGTGGGAGTGCTACAGCCACAATGTGTTGCTTACCTTTCCAAAAAAACAGTGCTTTTTGTTTGTAGGACTTAAACTGCCCCCCTAGCCATAAAACAGGGACTAGTAGAAATAACAGTTCATTGGCCCTGCTTAAAATCATTAACGCCGAAAGAAGTCCAATTAAAAACGAATATTTCACTGCCGGTTGTTTGTGCCACAGCTGTATCAAGTATAATAAAGCAGCATAAAGTGCAAACAAATAAACATGTGGAGAGGATATATTTGCCGGAACAATCTGCAGAAAGTTAGTTCCAACGCAAAGCAATAAGATTAAACCGGACGACATCCTATCATCGAAATAACTAAGTGATAGTTTTCGCAAAAAAAACAACCCTAGAAAAACAATTAAATAAGACTGTAGTAGGATGGCAATTTGGTAAGGCAATGAAAACCCGTCTGCAGGATAGCTTGTAAGTTTTGCTACCGTGTGGCCAACAATAAACGCCGGGCTATATAAAAAAGCCATGCCTGCAGTGTACTGAATAATATGGTTGCCATTTTTAATTCGATGTGCCTGGTAATAGTTAGACGATAAGCTGTACTTCTGTTGAGCCTCTTTTACCCATACATTGTCTTTTAATTTTAAATCACCATAAATAAACGTGGCAGGTAAGTACAGGTAATACCCAAAGTTATCCCAATCTATTACCCCATAGTTTCCTCGCTCAATTGAAGAAGTGTTTTCAATTTTTTGATAACATAAGTAAGCGGTTAAACTAATGACTAATAAAAAAGATATTGGGTTTTTCATTTAGAGAACACACTATATTTTACTATACAATAAATTGCCCTAAACCCATCTCGCCAGCCTATTTTCTTCCCTTCCTCATACGTCCTGCCGTAATAAGATATTCCCACCTCGTAAATTCTAACATTCGGAACTCTAGAAAGCTTGGCGGTTAGTTCGGGTTCAAACCCGAACCTGTTCTCTACTAAATTTAAACTCTTGGCCATCTTGCTGTCCATCAGCTTATAACACGTTTCCATATCTGTTAAGTTTAAATTGGTAAACATATTGGATAGAAAAGTTAGAAACTTATTTCCTAATGAATGCCAGAAAAACAAAATTCGATGAGGATTGCCACCTAAAAACCTTGAACCGTATACCACATCTGCAAAACCTTCTACAATAGGCTTTAGTAAATCATTATACTCTCGGGGGTCGTATTCTAAATCGGCATCCTGAACAAGCAGATATTCTCCAGTTGCCAGCTCAATTGCTTTGTGAATTGCCGCCCCTTTTCCCAGGTTTTTAGGTTGACTAAACAACTTAACTCCCATTTCGGGATTCGCCGCAGAATACTTTTCTATTGCCTGCACCGTTCCATCACTTGAACAATCATTAACAATAATGATTTCTTTTTCAATATTGTTTAACAATTTCACATCTCTGACTTTATCTAAAATAAGATGAATAGTGCGCTCTTCGTTATATGCTGGGATGAGTATGGACAGTATCATATTTGATTTTATATCAATGTGAAATTTAGGGTTTTCAACTTACAAAAAAAACAAAATTAACTTCCTCCTTAGCATTTTTTATTTTATTGTTGTTTTACAACCAAAGCGTGTTTTTTACGAGAATTGCCACCAATAAAACATCCTTAGTTATTGCTTTTTTTAATTTATTCAAGTCAAGTTGCGTTCCTTTTTATTTTATTGATGATCTGTTTATAATTGGACTGCTTTCGCCCTTTACATCTGAAGAGACAGTTTCATGAAGTTCCATTACCCTTCCGGTTAAGTTGTACTTCTTTATCCATTTCTCTCGCCCAGTCTCGTGAAATCCTATGAAAAAATCATACTAGCCCAAGGGGGCTTTGCTGGTATAATCATTCATCAGCTTTAACCCAAAATCCTGTCCTACCGGCGTTACATCAATGTGGTAAAAGCTTTCCCTTCCACCAATTGGTCACTCTTCGTAAACAACCAAAGCCCCCTTTCAACGTCCCTTTTTTTAAGACGAATCGTGGCTATTCCCTTTTGAGCTTCAGTTTTACTAAAAAACTGTGTAACCTACATTATATATAATTATCCATCACGATAAACACAAGTGCCAATTAAAAGCCCATCCCTGTTGTTTGATCGAAGCAGCTGTCAATTCATAGCACAACGTCAGAATCAAACCTAGAAAAATAAGTTCAATCTTAATTATTCGATGCAATGCTTGTATGGCCTTAAAGCATTGTAGCTGCAATAAATATTGGTGAGCTTGCTCTACTATGCAACTGTTAAACTGAGAGCCTCTGAGTCTCCCAGAAGAAAATATAAATCAAAGACGAGGAATTAAAATTTAAAAAACAGACACTTACAGCTAAACCAATTAATATTAGCACGTGAAGGGATAACTTAGTAAAACAGATTTTACGTCTCTTTTGAGGAGTTGTTATCTGGCCAACGTTTATCTACAGTTTCATTTCAGGAACCTCCCCGACTATTATTAACTCCCCTTCTGTAGCGTTTTGTATTTCTTCAACCGAGACACCAGGCGCTCTTTCCAACAAATAAAAAGCTCCGTTCTTAACTTCTAAAACGGCTAGATTTGTTACAATTTTTGTCACACAATTAACTCCTGTAAGCGGTAACGAACACTTTTTTAACAACTTGCTATCTCCAGCTCGATTGGTGTGCATCATGGCTACAATAATGTTTTCTGCAGAAGCAACCAAATCCATCGCTCCACCCATGCCTTTTACCATTTTCCCGGGAATTTTCCAATTCGCTATATCTCCATTTTGATCTACCTCCATGGCTCCTAAAACTGTCAATTGCACTTTGCCCGCTCTAATCATAGCGAAGCTATCTGAAGAATCAAAAAACGCAGAACCAGGCATAGTTGTTATTGTCTGCTTACCTGCATTAATCAAATCTGCATCTATGTTTTCCTCTGTTGGAAATGGCCCCATCCCCAATAAGCCATTCTCAGACTGAAGCGTAACGTCAATTCCTGCTGGAATGTAATTCGCAACTAGTGTTGGAATTCCAATTCCTAAATTCACGTACCACCCGTCTTTTAATTCCTCTGCAATTCTCTTAGCTATCTCCTCTTTTTTAAGCATTTGTAATTCGTAATTAAAAGATTCGTAATTCTATTGACTAATGGTTCTCTGTTCGATTCGCTTCTCGTAGTTCTTTCCCTCAAATATTCGATGTACAAATATTCCTGGTGTATGAATTTCATTTGGATCTAACTCCCCTGGCTCAACTAAATGCTCCACTTCGGCGATGGTAATCTTACCTGCCATGGCCATCACTGGGTTAAAGTTACGGGCCGTTGCCTTAAATACTAAATTTCCGTTTGTGTCTCCTTTCCAGGCTTTAACTATTGAATAATCAGAAACCAAACTTTCCTCCAAAATGTACATTTTCCCGTTATACTTTCTCGTTTCTTTTCCTTCTGCTACTTCTGTTCCATAACCTGCAGGTGTGAAGAATGCAGGTATTCCTGCGCCACCGGCTCTGCACTTTTCAGCCAATGTTCCTTGTGGTGTTAATTCTACCTCCAATTCACCACTTAACATTTGGCGTTCAAATTCTGCATTCTCGCCAACGTAAGATGAAATCATTTTCTTGATTTGATGGTTTTTAAGCAACAAACCCAAGCCAAATTCATCTACTCCTGCGTTGTTGGAAATACAGGTTAAGTTGGTTATTTCTGGTTTCTTTGATAATGCTTCAATGCATTTTTCAGGAATTCCACATAACCCAAACCCTCCTAACATTAAGGTCATTCCGCTTTCAACTCCTAGAAGTGCTTCCTCAGCATTTTTTACAACTTTTTTCATCAGCTATTTTATTGTGACCAATCAACTCCTCCTCCAGATCCGGTGCCAAAGTCGGTTGGTGTTCCATATTTTTTACAATCTAATTCTATAGAAAGGGGAGTTTCCGGTTTTTCAAACTCTCCTTTAGATATCTGCAAGGTTGAGTCGGCATATACTTTATTCATAAAATAACCCCACATCGGCAATGCCGTGTTGGCCCCTTGACCGTAATACGTTCGATCAAACCGAACCGAACGATCTTCTGCTCCTACCCACACTCCAGTAACCAAGTCTGGTGTGATGCCAATAAACCACCCGTCTGAGTTATTTTGTGTCGTTCCTGTTTTTCCAGCAATCGGGTAGGGTATTCCGCAGTAAGGCCTTTCTTCTGATTTTGGAAACCTTAACCGAATTCCAGTGCCTGCTGTATTTTTTTTGAGATCGTTGTTGTAGTTGTAAGAAGTGACCCCTTCCATTAATTTCAACATAACATAGGCATTCTCCTCGCTCAGTGCTTCTCGAGATTCAGGAATGTACTCTACTATAATTTCCCCTTCTTTATTTTCGATTCGCGCTAAAAATTGCGGTTTGGTATAAACTCCTTTGTTTGCAAAGGTTCCAAATGCCCCAACCATTTCATAAACAGAAACATCTGCCACACCTAAGGCCAATGAGGGAACTGGATCTAAAGCTGAGGTAATTCCTAAATCTCTTGCCATTTTTACGGTTGCCTCCGGCCCAAATTGCTTCATTACCCACGCCGTTACAGTATTCATTGAGTTTGCCAGCCCGTATTTCAATGTAACGTTGTACCCATACTCTCCATCAGAGTTTTGAGGCGTCCAGTCTTTCAACAAGCCAAAGGTTCCTTTTTTGAAAACATAAGGAACGTTGGATACTTCGTAGCAGGGAGAAAACCCAGCTTCAATTGCCGTAGCATATACAAATGGCTTAAAGGTTGAACCTACTTGCCTTTTTCCTTGACGTACATGGTCATAAGCAAAGTTATCGTAGTCAATTCCGCCCACCCACGTTCGTATATAGCCTGTTTGTGGCTCCATACTCATCATTCCGGCTTGCAAAAAGCTCTTGTAGTACCGAATTGAATCTCGGGGACTTAACACCGTGTCAATGTCTCCTTTCCAAGAAAACACCTTCATGGGAACTGGAATGTCAAAAGACTTAAGTATTTCTTCTTCGCTAAACCTTTTTGTCTGGTAACCGCAGTCTTCCGCGGTGCATACTGTCATCAACTCTCCATCTACCTTTTCCTCTGTGAGTATTTTCCCTCTTCTACCACAGTTTGCGCACTGTTTGCCACTCATAATTAAGTAACGTTCGCTTCGCTTAATCGCAGCGTTCATTATTCTTTCTACCTCCGATGCATTCAGGTCAGAACTAAATGGATTGTTCTTTTTCTTGGCCAATGTTCGAAAGAAATCATCTTGCAGCTGATACCTTAAGTGCTCTGTCACTGCATATTCAGCATATTCTTGCATTTTGTAATTCAGCGTTGTATAAATTTTTAATCCGTCGCTATACAAGTCATATGCCTCTCCATTTGGTTTTCGAAGTACGGGTAAACCATCTTTATCTTTTTCATTTAAAATATTTTTTAGCTCTGCTCGTAAAACCTCTCTAAAATAAGGTGCAATCCCATCTTTGTGGTCTACTTTGGAGTAGCTAATTTTTAAGGGAAGATCTCTCAAGCTATCAAACTCAGTTCTTGTTATTTTGTTATTTTTTAGCATTTGACCCAAGACCACATTTCTTCTGTGCCTCACGGTATCTGGCCTTCTAAGGGGATTAAATAACGAGGAGTTCTTTAACATACCAACCAACATGGCAGATTCTTCAATTTTTAAGCTATCGGGTAGTGTGCCAAAGTAAACTTGTGCTGCCGACTTAATTCCAACCGCGTTGTTTACAAAATCATAGCGATTCAAATACATCGCAATAATTTCATCCTTAGTATACAAACGTTCCAATTGGGCAGAAATAATCCATTCTTGTACTTTTTGTCGCAGCCTACCAAAGCCAGACGGGGGTACCCCTGAAAAAAGCATTTTTGCCAATTGTTGCGTAATTGTGCTTGCTCCTCCTTTCTTTCCTAAATAAAAAACGGCCCTCGCTAAGCCTTCCAAGTCCACTCCCGAGTGATTATAATAGCGCTCATCTTCTGTAGAAATTAAGGCCTCTACTAAAAAGGGAGAAATGTCATTATAATCTACATTTACTCTGTTTTGATAAAAATACTTCCCTAAAACCTTGCCATCTGCTGTATAAACTTCTGTAGCCAAATTGCTCTTAGGATTCACTAGGTCATCAACTTTTGGCAGGTCTCCGAACCCCAGCCACCCGGTTGCTGCAGAAAAAATGAGGAACACAAATAACAAAATAGGAACAATGACACAGCCCCAAAAAAGGGTTGCCAATTTAAAATAACTTCGTTTTTCTTTTTCCAAAGCTTAGTCGTTAACTTTTTTAACTGCGATTCCAATATCCGTGACATTGTTAAGCGTTTCTTCGCGCATTGCTTGTTCAATTTCAAAATAATATTTTCCATTTTCAGGAAACAATAATCCTTGTTTAAATCGAAATTGATAATCAAATATATCCCCGATTCCTTTACCCATCCAGTGTCCTTTGTTATTCGCTAAAATCATTTGAGCCGTATCTTTTGCAATTTTCCCCGAAGGACTTTTGCTTTCAATAAACAAGTAAATGTTCTGATAGGGGTAATCTCCCCCATGTCTAAAATTTAAGTACAAGTCATAAGTGGCTGAGCTGTCCTTTATTTCAAACTCAAAAAAAGCTTTTTCTTTTCGTTCCCATGCGGAGTTTTTAATTCTCAAGTTTTCTTCAAATACTTCAGAACTGTCACAAGCTACCATGGTAACAAACAAACAAAAACCAACTACAATTGATTTAATCTGCATCATTCACTAGGCGTGTTTTTAGCATCTGTATTTGGCTTGTTTCGATTGTTTGGTCTTCGCTTTTTAAAGGGCCTTTTCTTAGCTGCTGTGTCCTTGGTCTCTTCAGGTCCTTGGTTCCCTTTATTTTGCAGCGGCTTGTTATTGCCTCCTTTTGGCTTAGTATTCGATGGCGCTTTGTTTCCGCCTTGTTGGGCATTTGCCTGCGTCGGCTTATTTCCTGATTTATTCTTTGGTCGTCGTTTCTTTTGCTTCAGTTGCTTATCAAATCGAGTTAAATCATCCTCCCCGACAACATTGGCGTAAGCAGGCTTTTCCTCAATAACAATATTGCTATAGTCCTTTAAGTTATCTACCTTTTCTTCTTTCTGATTGATGGCAATTACCTCTTTCACTCTGTCTAAACTCATTTCAATGAACTCGTAAGGTTCATCTTGATAAGAATACCACATCTTGTTCGCAAAAATGTCCATCTTTTGAAAGAAAGCGTTTCCTTTTTTAGTCTTCAGTTTCAACTTTGTATCTGGAAACTTCTTCAACTCATCTACATAAGTGTCCAACTCAAAGTTCAAACAACATTTTAACTTTCCACACTGTCCTGCCAACTTAGTTGGGTTCAATGAAAGTTGCTGATAACGAGCGGCTGATGTAGAAACTGATCTAAAATCGGTTAGCCAAGTAGAACAACATAACTCCCTTCCACAAGAACCAATTCCACCCAATCTTCCTGCTTCTTGGCGCATTCCAATTTGCTTCATTTCAATTCTAACTTTGAACGTATCGGCCAGTTTTCGAATCAAGTCCCTAAAGTCAACACGCTCTTCTGCTGTATAGTAAAACACTGCTTTAGACAAGTCCCCTTGATATTCCACATCAGAAATTTTCATTCTAAGGCTTAGCTCATTTGCTACGGCTCTAGCATTTAGCATGGCTTCAGACTCTTTAGCTCTACCCTCTAGCCACTTATCTACGTCGTTTTCATTCGCCTTTCGGTGAATTTTTTTCAGATCTGCTTTTTGCAAGAAAATATTCTTCTTTTGCATTTGTAACCTAACTAGTTCCCCGGTCAAACAAACCACTCCAACATCATAGCCAGTTAAGGCCTCCACTTTTACAATATCCCCTTCGTAAAGGCTAAGTTTTTCCGTGTTTATAAAAAACTCTTTTCTCCCATTTTTAAACCGAACCTCAAGGCAATTGAAGGGTTCTACATTGGCAGGTAACGCCATGTTCGAAAGCCAGTTAAATGAGGTTAATTTGGAGCATCCGCCATTGCCGCAACTTCCGTTGGATTTACAGCCATTAGGGACGCCATCTATCTTATTAGAGCAAGTAGCACAGCCCATAGTATTTTATATATTCAGTAGCGCCTAAGCGCTAGTACCGTTAAACAATTTGGGTTAAAACCCTTAACTCACAAATGTACGTTTTTTGACTCGAAGCAGATTCGCAAACTTCATGGACATGTCCATAAATAAAATTTTTGCGTAGGCATTTCTAGAAACATGATAATGAGCATCATTTAAGATTTCCATAATCCCAAAAACGTTATTTTCATGCACAAAAGGAGCAAACTTTTTTAAAAATTTTCCCTCTGCCCCGTCAAAACGTTGCAAAGACGTTCCTGCATAATTTAAAATCATCCCTTCTCGCATAACTTCTAGCGCATATTCTAAAAACTGTTTTTGCCGCTCTCTTCCAAATTTTTTCTCACTAACCCGCTCCACCCAAGCGTGCATTTTTTCAATGTTTGCTTCGTAACAGGCTCGCATCCATATTACAAATAATTCAAAATACATTTCAGCTTCTTCAGAAAAGTGTAACTTTTCTTCTGCCCGTAAAATATCTCCTTCTGCAAGTGCCGCAATTTGTTGGGCTCTCTCCCCGTCAATCGGTTCTTTTTGAATCAAATATTTCTTCACTTCTGAAAGCTCAACAGGAGGAACACGAATCATTTGAGTTCTTGAAGTAATGGTCTTCAATAACGCCTCCTCGTCTTCAGCAATCAAAATAACAATCGTTTTACCAACGGGCTCCTCGATTAGTTTTAACAGCTTGTTTGATGCTTGAGGATTTAAATTCTCCGGCATCCAAATCAACAAAAATTTAAATTCCGCCTCAAAAGCCTTTAGGTTGAGTTTCTTTATAATCGCCTGACTCTCGTGAACATTAATTAAGCTTTGCTTTTGTTCAATTCCTATTCGTTTGTGCCATTCTTCTAGGTCGAAATAATGCTTTTCTATATTTAACGCTCTCCATTCTTTTATGAAGTCATCACTAACGGGTTTTGTTTTTACTACCCCTACCGTGCTAACGGGAAAGGAAAAGTGCAAATCGGGATGAACCAACTTATTGAATTTAATACACGAAGAGCAGGTTCCACAGGAGTCTGCCTCTTGCTTGTTTTTGCAAGCGATAAACTGAACATAAGCAATAGCCAACGGCAGTGGACCATATCCACTTTTGCCAACAAACAACTGAGCATGAGAAATACGCCCGTCGTTAACGGTTTGAATCAGCCTGTTTTTTAGATTTTGTTGTCCAACTATATCTTTGAAATGCATGCATCAAAGGTAAATCTTCTTTTCTTAGTCAAAATCATTTAGCAGAAGAAATATTAAGTTTGCATGTAAATAGTTTTCCCCTAAACACTCGCCATGCACCACATAGAAACGTTTGATTTCCAAAGTAAAAAAGCACTAATTCGAGTAGATTTTAATGTGCCTTTAAATGATAAATTTGAAGTAACCGATGCTACCAGAATTAATGCTGCCGTGCCAACTATAAAAAAAGTACTCGCGGGTGGGGGATCCGTGATTTTAATGTCGCATCTGGGAAGACCAAAAGGAGAAAAGCAAGATAAATTTTCACTGAAACACATTGTTGCTACAGTAAGCGAAAAATTAGGCGTTCCTGTACATTTTTCGGTAGATTGCATTGGGGATGTTGCCAAAAATGCCGCAAATAACCTTAAAGCAGGAGAGGTTTTGTTACTGGAAAATTTAAGGTTTTACAACGAAGAGACTGAAGGCGATGTCGCTTTTGCTAAAAAATTAGCCGATTTAGGAGGTGTGTACATCAATGATGCCTTTGGAACAGCACACCGAGCTCATGCTTCAACCGCTATTGTTGCTTCTTTTTTTGACGATAAAATGTTCGGTTATGTGATAGAAAACGAATTGGAAGCTGCTCAAAAAGTAGTGGAAAACGGCGAGCGCCCCTTTACCGCAATTATGGGCGGGGCAAAAATTTCAGATAAAATTTTGCTGATTGAAAAATTACTCGACAAAGTAGATAATCTAATTATTGGAGGTGGAATGAGTTATACTTTCTTCAAGGCTTTGGGTGGTAAAATTGGTTCTTCTTTGGTGGAAGAGGATAAGCTTAGTTTGGCACGAACCATATTAGAATTGGCTAAAGAAAAAAACGTCAACTTATGTTTGCCAATAGACTCCGTTGTTTCCTCCGCGTTTAGTAACGATGCCGCAATAGGAATAAGCGACAACACTTCTATCAAAGAGGGATGGATGGGGTTAGACATTGGGCCAAAAGCAATTGAGGATTTTTTAAACATCATTAAGAAATCGAAAACCATTATGTGGAACGGACCGATGGGTGTTTTCGAAATGAGCAATTTTGAAAATGGAACCAAATCGGTAGCTCAAGCCATTGCCGATGCAACTGAAAAAGGAGCCTACTCACTAATTGGTGGTGGAGATTCTGCTGCCGCTATAAATAAGTTTAACTTTGAGGATAAAGTAAGTTACATCTCAACAGGCGGTGGTGCTTTACTAAAGTATTTGGAAGGAAAAGAGTTGCCGGGAATTAAGGCGATAAAAAACTAAAATATTTTTTCTATAAAAGATGATGGATTAAAAAAGCTTTGCTTTTTGATGAAATAAAAAAAGAGAAAGGGGATATGGAGAACCAAGGAGATCCCTTTTAATTCTCCTTTATTTTTAGCCATTTATTCAAAATGGCGACTACTCCTTCGTCCCAATTCCCAACTCTTCGACTTTATTTTCTAGGTCATTTTTTAAGTCATTTGTCTTTTCTTTTATTTTACTAACCTCAAAGTCTTCCAGAAACTCCTTAAATGGCTCGGTCGCTAATTTTATGGGGTCATATAAAACCGATTCTGCTGCAAAATCGGTTGAAACAAATTCAAATTTCTTGTTCACGTTTTCGAAAAAATAAAGGCCAATACTAATAAGTAGTGCAAATTTTAGCGTTCCAAAAAGCAAACCCAAAATCCGATTTACAAAACCAAGAGCGACCAGTTTTAACGCCTTGTTTAAAATTCTCCCAACTAAAAAAACACCAAAGACAATTCCTACAAAGGTGACTAAAAAGCCAATCAGTCCCAGCCACTCTTTAGTGACATCAACATATTGCACCAGCTTTTCAGCGGTAAAGTCAGAGAGTTTAATTGCTCCATAAACACCCAAGAACAGGCCAGCTAGAGACGCAAGCTCAAGCACTAGACCTTTTTTAAAGCCCATTATTGCCCCAAAAAGAAGCGGAATAATCAATATAATATCTATCTGACTCATGTGTTTCTGCGTGCTAAACTATAACTAATTTTACTTTTTATGGAAATTGAATTTCAAAAAAAGTGGACTGCGCTTGCCACAAACATAAACAAGCGATTTAACGATGAGTTAGATGTTGAATCTATTCTCTTCGTTATTGGGATGCAAGAGCTAGGTCAGGTCATTGATAAGTTTACAAAAGACCAAAAACTAGAAGTAATTCACGTTGCCGTGTGCGTCATTTTAGAGCCTTTTGGTTTTTACGAATACGAAGGAAGAGATAAAGACGCCTGGCCGCATTGGAAAGCAGTTAAAGACCTTCCAAGATTAAATAATAATGAACAAGAGCAGTTAATCAAAGAAGGCATTTTAGAGTACTTTAAGAACTCTCCTTTCATGGAACAGTCTATCGAAAAACCAATTTAACTTCTGTTGTATTATCGCTTCTTGGAGATTTTCGTTTCGCTTCCAATAAAACACTTAAAGAGTCAATAATAACAGAATCATTTGGTCCTGCATACAGGGCCAAATCCAACAATCGGGTGTTTTTGTAAGAGAAGTATGCTTTCCCAAAATTGTCCGTTCGAGCAGAGTCTATAACGTCAGAATCAAGAATACCTGAAATTGCCCCTGGTGCAGATGTTTTGATCCAAACACCACCAATAGCATTGTTATCATAGTCAACCACAGTTACTTCTAAATCAGGAGAGATTTCCTTTTTACATGAATATGAGAATACTACAGCGAGTAAAACAAAAAAAGGCGGGTATAATTTTTTCATACTTTTGTTGAAATGTCTAGAAAACTTCTAGCACAAATTTAATACAATTTTGAACAAGCTAATTATAAGCCTTCTTTTTTACTTTTCCTTTGCTCTTTCTGCCAAAAGTCAACCGATTATTTCAATGGAAACAAGTGCAGGAGAAATCATTCTCCAGTTATACGATGACACCCCTCTGCACAAAGCAAATTTTTTAAAGTTAATTGACGAGGGTTTTTACGATAGTTTGCTATTTCATAGAGTTATCAAAGACTTCATGATGCAGGGCGGTGACCCCAATTCTAGGAATGCTTCTCGTTACAAAAAGTTGGGAACAGGTGGTCCTGGATATACAATTGAAGCAGAAATTGCTCCTCAACACATTCACAAAAGAGGGGCATTAGCCGCAGCCAGAAATGAGGACAACATAAATCCCAAGAAAAGAAGTAACGGATCGCAGTTTTATATTGTTACTGGTAGAAAGTACCTACGAAAATACATGCCACGTTTCGAAGAAAGCAGAGGTAAAACATATTCTGAAAAAGAAATTATTGCCTACGAAACATTAGGAGGCGCACCACATTTAGATGGGTTGTATACTGTTTTTGGGGAAGTAATGAGAGGGTTGGATATTGTTGAGAGCGTTTGTAATGCTCCTGTTAACGGAGCCAACCGGCCTCTAAAAGAGGTCTACATATTAAAAATAAAGGTAATTCGATAATGTTAAGTAAAGCAAAGGAACTGTTAGAAGAGACAAAGGAATTCAACGCCAAAACGATTGAAGAAATTGAGGCGTTTAGAATTAAACTATTGGGAAGCAAAGGAGAGCTTAAGAAACTATTTGCCGAATTTAGAAATGTTGCTGCCGACGAAAAAAAGGAATTTGGAGCAATCTTGAACCAATTGAAAGAAAGGGCTCAAGAGAAAGTGGATGCTTTAAAATCTGAATTAAATAGTTCTGACTCTTCTGAGGATTATAGCAACTTTGACTTTAGTCGCCCAACGAACCTCGACGAAATTGGATCACGCCACCCGATTTCTATTATTAAAAACGAGATTATTGAAATTTTCAATAGAGTTGGTTTTCAAGTTTCTGAAGGACCAGAAATTGAAGATGATTGGCATAACTTTTCGGCGCTTAACTTCCCCCCTGAGCACCCTGCTAGAGACATGCAGGATACTTTTTTTGTAGAAAAGGATCCAGACATTGCCTTGAGGACACACACTAGTTCTGTTCAAGTTCGAGTGATGGAAAACTCTACCCCTCCTATAAGAACTATTTCTCCTGGAAGAGTGTATCGTAATGAAGCAATTTCAGCAAGAGCTCATTGCTTTTTTCACCAAGTAGAAGGTTTGTACATTGACAAAAATGTATCGTTTGCAGATTTGAGACAGACGCTATTGTACTTTGCCCAAGAAATGTTTGGAAAGGAAACAAAAATTAGGCTAAGACCTTCTTATTTCCCTTTTACAGAGCCAAGCGCTGAAATGGATGTGTCTTGTACCATTTGCTCCGGCAAAGGTTGTAATGTTTGTAAATACACAGGTTACCTCGAAATTTTAGGTTGTGGAATGGTGGATCCAAATGTATTGGAAAACTGTGGAATTGATTCTAAAGTGTACTCTGGTTTTGCTTTTGGAATGGGCGTAGAACGTATTGCCCAGTTGAAATACAATGTAAACGACTTGCGTTTGTACTCAGAAAATGACAAAGGATTTTTAGATCAATTTAAATCCGCTTTATAGAAAACAACTGATTAATAATTAGCAAATTACCAATGTAGCATTGTGAAAAGTAATTGCGAGGAGCGAAGTAATATGTTTCTTAGGAATAGAATTTATACTACATAACAGGCAAGCGGTATAACTAGTCAAAATCCCTGTCTTACACTTCGACTCTCCGCCAAAGGTCGGGCAAGCTACTCAGTGTTATAATCTTCGTTTTACATTACTCAGCGAAACCTTGCTCTCGGTATGACAAATTACTAGCTGCATTATTTACTATCAACTTGCTAAACTAAAACAAACTTCATAACTGCCAATCTAAAACTTCCAGTCATATTGGTCTAAGTTCAACAAACATTTTTCTAATAAATTGATAGAGGCTGTAATGTCTTCCTTGTGCGCCATTTCAATGGTTTGGTGCAAATGCCGTGTTGGTATAGAAACTGCGCCAGAAATAGAGCCTCCATCGTTCATTCGTTGAATTCCTGCAGTGTCTGTTCCACCAGCTGGTAAAATTTCTGGTTGCCACTTAATGTCGTTATCGTTGGCTACCTTTTTCATATATGCCACCATTCGGTAATCGCAAATGGTTTGGGAGTCCATTATTTTTATGGCTGTTCCCTCCCCCAATGAGGTAATTTTTTCATGCGCTGCTGCGCCGGGCAAATCGTATGCAATGGTAGTATCTAACCCAAAACCAAAGTCCGGCTGAATATCCATCGCAGAAACTTTTGCTCCTCTGATTCCCACCTCTTCTTGAACCGTAAAAACTCCGTAAATATCATACGGTACCTCCTTGTCTTTTAGCAAGCGCAAAGTTTCAATTAAAATATACACAGAAACTCTATTGTCAATTGACTTACAATTTATACAGTCGCCCATTTCCATCAGTTCGCTGTAACGAGTAATTGAGTTTCCTACCTCAACCAACTTCTCCACGTCCTCTTTTTTCATTCCCAAATCAATGAAATACTCGCTAATTTTCGCGGGCTTATTCCGCTCTTCGGCACTCATAACGTGAATAGGTTTTGCACCCATTACACCCATAAGGTCTTTCTTTCCATGAATAATTACTCTCTGCGAGGTCAATGTTTTCGGATCAAATCCCCCTAGGGTATGAAAACGAACAAATCCATTGTCATCAATGTGCGTTACAATAAACCCAATCTCATCCATGTGAGCGCCAATCATCACTCGTTTACTTTCCTTTCCTCTTTTAATAGCGTACACATTTCCCATGTTGTTTACTTTTATTTCATCAACAAGTGGGGTAACCTCTTTAATTACAAGCTCTCTAATCCGTTGTTCGTAGCCAGGAGCTCCTGCGGTTTCGCATATTTGTTTCAGTAAGGGAATGTTAATTATCATGGTTCAAATTTAATATAATATCCTCAATCAAACCCGTACTCCCATAATCGTTATATCATCTACCTGTTCTTCATTGCCTTGCCAATCTTGCATGGTCCGTTGTATCATTTTTTTTTGTTCACTTTCTTCTAAATCATGAATTAGCGCAAAAAGACTCTTTAGTCTGCTAATCATAAATTTTTTCTTTTTTTCGCCTCCAAACTGGTCTGCAAAGCCATCTGAAGTTAAATATAACATGTCGCCTTGTTTTACTTTTATCCTGTTATTTACATAAGAATAGCTCTGTTTTTTGTCTAACACTCCTACCGATTTTTTCGTTGCCTTAATTTCAAAAATCAAGGCATCTGAAAAGACCTTTACTTTGTAAGTCTCTTTCTCCAACCCAATTTCTTCACTGTCTTTCCCTTTATTCTTCCGAACTATATACAATGGCCGATTTGCCCCTGAATATTCCAGATTTAGTTTTTCTCTATTCAACTTACAAAAAAGCATATCCATGCCATATTTGGTAGTACAGCTTTTGGAATTGCCATTGTAATACTTTAAAGTATTGAATACGTAGTTATTTGTTGTTTGTAACACTTTGGCGGGTTCTTTATGTCCTTTATTAAGGACTGCAAAATTTATTGCACTAACCGCTAAAATGCTCATAAATGCTCCAGGTACCCCATGACCTGTGCAGTCTATTGTTGAAAAAATTATTTCCTCGCTTTCCTTATTTTGAACACTGTGGGTCCAATATATGTCCCCACTTACAATTTCTTTTGGCACAAAATGCACAAAGCCTTTTTTAATGTTTTTATCAAATGTTTTTTCTGTGGGAATCAATGCTTGCTGTATTCTCCAGGCGTATCGCATGCTGTCTAAAAGATCCTTGTTCTTTTTGTCGCTTACCTCCTTCTGAAAAGACAGCTCTTTTTTTTGAAGTTCTATTTTTTCTGTTTTTTGAAAAAGTTCAATTACCTTTTCGTCCACTTTTTCCTTAAATAAATTAATATAGTCTACAATTTCTTGTTCCATCTTAATGAAATTGTTCCATAATTGACCAACTTCATCTTGACTTGTATAAGGTAAAAGTTCTAATCGTGTTGTAAAATTAGTGCGTACAAAGTAATTAAGTCTGCTGCTTAACATAACGAGCCGTTTTGTGAAACGTTTTGAAATAACAATGCTTAATACAATTGTTGACATCAAATAAATGACCCAAAATATTCCTGTAGAATAATTTAATTCCAACAACAAGGTTCTCTGATATGATGAGTTGTGTAACTCCAGTTTATTTAACTGACTCAATAAGTCCGTTATTTGGTTATTTATTTTCCTCTTAAATCCTGTATTTGTTTTAAGCCCAATAATTCCTTCAAACGAAACAATCTCGTCAAAAAGAAAGAGGTAATTTTTTAGAACGATTAGTATTTCTATTTTATTTTTTTGCCCAATAAAGTTATTCTTGTTAATGTCGGCAATTATTTTATTTGCAATTTTTTCGTGACGAACAATGTAGATAGGGTCGTGTCTAATAATATAGTCCTTCTCGTGCCTTCTTAACATAAGAACTTCCTCAAGGCCTACTTCTTCTAACTTTTCTAGTTTATGAACGGCTTCCCTCATCTCTCCTTCAACCCCAAAATTCTTAAAGCCTCTCTTTCTTATCGCGAATACCATCTGAGAAAATAGAGTGTCAAAGTCCTCTAATTTCTGCATAATCAGATTGATTTTATAAATCGATTCCTGATCCAGTTCGTTTTTAGAAAGCCTCGTCGTATTAAGTTTCAACTCGCCAAATATCCTCTCAAACCCTCGTAGATATGAACTTTCTCCGGTTTCAAAATAAACAGGGTTTGACGTTTCTATGTTAAGAAATCGTTCTTGTTTGTTAATTGCTTTTAATAACCCCGTCTCAAGCTTGATAACCTGTTGAGAGATGTTTGCAATCTTTTCTTTCTTTTGATAATAATAAGAGGTGTGGAAGGCCGTTAAAATACTGATTATTGTAAAGAAAGAAAAAGTATAAAGTAGTTGATTCTTTAGGCTTTTCAAAGTATAATAGCGTTTTAGTGAAAAGCTAAATTGCTATTATCTTGTAACTCCTACGCATCCTATACATTAAGAAACCGTAAACTGAAAGACGCCTGAAAAAGGCTCTTCTAAAAATGTTTCTTTCGAGTAAACTCGTTTTTTATTCTACGTAACTCAATTTAACCATATTAGACTGCCCTTTTTCGTTAATTGGCATACTGGCTATGTTAATAATTAAATCTTTCTCTTGAACATAATCTGCTTTTTTTAAGAGGTACTTTATGTCTGCGATGGTGTGATCTGTGCTTACAAATTTGTCGTAATAAAACCCTTGAACTCCCCAAACCAAACTCAACTTGTTTAATAAGTTATGATTTCCTGTGAACGCAAATATGCCTGCCTTTGGACGAAAGCTTGAAATTTTTGCCGCCGTATAACCCGAGTGAGTCATAGTTACAATAGCTTTTGAATCCACCCTTTGCGACAAACGACAAGCGTTATAACAAACGGAGTCTGAAATAAATCGATCTTCATTTACTTCAGCAGGTGGAAATTCTAAATGGTAAATGGTGTCAGACAACTCTATTTGCTCTATAATTTTTGTCATTGCCTTAATCACCTCAATAGGGTAAGCGCCTACTGAGGTTTCTGCGCTCAACATTACCGCATCTGCCCCATCCAACACAGCATTTGCCACATCGTTTACCTCTGCCCTAGTTGGGCTAATGCTTTCAATCATGCTCTCCATCATTTGTGTCGCAATAATTACCGGCTTTGCAGCTCTCAAGCACTTTTTAACCAAATCTTTTTGAATTAATGGGACTTGCTCCATTGGCACTTCAACACCCAAATCTCCTCGAGCAACCATGATGGCATCTGACTTTTCAATAATATCATCAATGTCCTCTAATGCTTCTGGCTTTTCAATTTTGGCAATAACTCGAGCAAGATTCCCTTCTTTCCTAATTAAGTGCTTTAACTCAATAATATCCCTTGCCGAACGGACAAACGAAAGGCCAATCCATTCCATGTTATGCTCCAGTGCAAAAGCCAAATCCTCTTTGTCTTTTGGAGTTAAACTTGGCATAGAAATTTTTGTGTTGGGGAGGTTTACCCCTTTATTAGAGGAAAACTTCCCTCCGTTCATAAACTTTGCTGTTACTTTGGTTTTTCTATCGGTATCTATAATTTCTAAAATCAACTTCCCGTCGTCAATAAGAATTCTTTCTCCTTTTTGAACGTCTTTTGGAAAAGTCTTATAGCTTATGTACGCTTTGGTTCCATCGCCTTCAATTTCTTCGTTTGTAAATTCAATTACATCCCCTTCTTTTACAACCGTTCCTTCTTTTATTTTTCCAACCCGAATTTTTGGCCCTTGCAAATCGCCTAGCAAGGCAGTATGAATTTGTTGCTCCTTGTTAATTTCTCTAACTCTTTTAATTACGTCTACATGATCGCTATGTTTACCATGTGAAAAGTTAATTCTAATTACGTTAACGCCTTCTGCAATAATAGCTTCTAACATTTTTTTTGAAGAAGTTGCAGGACCTACAGTCGCAACAATTTTGGTTTTCTTGGTTGTTTTCATTTTTCTTATTTAAAACAATAAATTGCTTTTTGATTTCAGTTGATCAACTTCAATTTCATAAGTTGTCAAAACCTTTTTTATTTCTCCTATTCTTTGTATCAATTTTCCTTTTTGCTCTCCTCGTAAAACGCCTCTAATCAATAAAAAGTAATCGCATTTCTTTTCTTCAGGAATTAAAATACCAGTTGAACAACGATTGTTAATCAAGTAGTATTCTACATGGTTTTCATCGTCTATAAAACTGAAAAAGGAATAACTTTGAGCATCCCCTTTGCTGTTAATTTCATAATTCTCGTCCTTCTCTAAATCAAATTCTAACGCTTTATTCATCTCCCAACTTAGCCGGTAGTCTTTAGCATGACTGCAAATGCCAACTAATTCAAAATCGTAGTCCTCTTCTATTTCTAAAATCAACTTTGCCATGAATAACTGTCCTGTTTTCTTATTGTTTAGTTAACCAACAAAAGTAAGCAATGATTAGATTGAGCCCGCGAAGGCGAAGTTAATATTCATCCCGCAGTCCTTCATTTTCTATTTTCCTCTGCTGCTTGAGATTCAATTGAAATATTTATTTTTAAGTCTATGAAAATTACACTAAAATATCTTGCCTTACTTTTTTTACTACTTTTCAGTGTAACCTCAACCCTATTCCTCACCGGAAACGAACATCTAATAAAAGCGGTAAAAAGCACTTATTTAGTCGGAAAAACCGGTCCTACCATTGATGACTATCCAAAATTTATAAACAGAACAGTTAAGGCTGCGCGCCCAAAACCCTTCAAGTATCATCCTGAATCTATAGACCTCAAATTAACTGCAGAAGAAGAAAAGCTTTTCATTAAGTGGGAAACAAGCGCAGTGTTTATTCTAAAAGACGGCGAAGTTTTGTTCGAAAAATACTGGGATGCTTATTCTAAGCAAAGCTTAACCAACAGTTTTTCTATGGCAAAAAGCTTCACGAGCTTATGTATTGGTGCTGCTATTAAAGAAGGAAAAATACCCTCCACATACCAGTTAATTAGCGACTATTTGCCAGAATACGTAGGGAGCGATATTCGAATAAGAGATTTATTGCAAATGAGTAGCGGAATAGATTTTGGCGAAAGCTACGGAGATCCTTTTGGCTTTATGGCAAAGGCATATTACGGCACTACTATTTATGATTTAACACTTTCTAAAAAGAGCACAAAGCCTGCGGGGGTTGAATGGAACTATCAAGGCGGAAATACCTTGTTGCTTTCCTTCATCCTACAAAAAGCAACGGGTAAATCACTTTCTTCCTATTTTGCAGAAAAGTTTTGGCAACCTCTTGGCGCAGAAAGTAATGCATTGTGGACAATTGATAAAGAAAAAGGACAGGAACGCTCGTATTGTTGCTTTTACAGTAACGCTTCTGACTTTGCAAGAATTGGTCAATTGATGTTGGACAGCGGCAGACTGGGAAGTAGCTCACTCATTGAATTAGATTATTTTAAAAACTCTATTTCTCCTGTTAACTTGCCAGACGCGCTTGGCAAGAAGGTTCTTCATTACGGATACCAATGGTGGTTGGGAAATTACAAAGGAGTTTCTTTTTTTTATGCAAGAGGAATCTTGGGACAATACATTGTAAGTGTGCCTGAATGGAATGTCGTTTTTGTGCGCTTGGGCAAAAAAAGAGACCCTACAAGGGGAGCTGTTGTTCCAAGTGATTTGTTAAATTATTTTGATGTCATTGAGCGAATTAAAAACTAAATGACTGTTGTTTTTTGTGTGGAACAGTTTTTGATAAGTAAAGGAACATTAATCGAATTTGTATTACATGCGTTTTTTTCTTTTTTCCCTTTCTTTCTTTTTACTACTCACAACTCATGCTCAACAAATTAAGGTTCAAGATTTAGATTCTAAAAAGCCGTTACAGTTTGTGAGTATAGTTGGCTACCCGAGTCAGCTATCTGTAATTACCACCGTAGGCGGAATAGCCACTATTAATTCGTTAAAAAAAGACAGCTACCTACTATTTCAGATGATGGGTTACCAGCGATTGAAAATTAATTTAACTGCTTTAAAAGAAGGGATAAACATCATTTCGCTTGAAAAGTCTTATTTCGATGTTGGGGAAGTGGTTGTTTCTGCAACAAGATGGAAGCAACAGCGAAAAGATGTGCCTCAAAAAATTTCAACCATTTCAACAAAAGACTTTCAACTACTTAATCCACAAACTTCGGCAGATTTACTTTCTACCTCTGGTGATGTTTACATTCAAAAAAGTCAGCAAGGTGGAGGAAGTCCTATGATTCGCGGGTTTTCTACCAATCGCTTATTGTATGCCGTGGACGGTGTAAGAATGAACAATGCTATTTTTAGAAGCGGAAACCTTCAAAACGTTATCTCCTTAGATGCTTTTGCCATGGAAAATGTTGAGATTCTTTTTGGCCCTGGAGCCATTATTTACGGCAGTGATGCCATTGGTGGAGTTATGAGTTTTAACACCATGACCCCCACGTTAAGCCCTGATAGTTCCATTGTTTTCAATGGTTCAGCAACGTTGAGAGGAGCGACAGCAAATGAAGAGCGAAGTTTTCATATGGACCTCTCTGTTGCAGGAAAAAAATGGGGCCTTCTGAGTAGTTTTAGTAGAAGCTCATATGGTGATTTAAGAATGGGTAAAAACGGCCCGAGCGACTACCTAAGAGACTCTCTAGTTGTCACCCAAAATGGGCAAGATTTTATTGCTAAAAATAACAATACCTTCATCCAACGTCCGAGTGGTTTTAGTCAAGTCAACTTCATGCAGAAAGTCCTTTTTAAACCGAGCAATACCTGGTCTTTCAACTATGGGTTTCACTTTTCTGAAACATCTGAATTTGGAAGATACGATCGCTTAACGCAAAAAAGAGACGGCTCTTTCCGTTTTACTGAGTGGAATTACGGCCCTCAAAGATGGCAAATGCACCACGCGGAGGCTGCTCTAACTAAAAAAACAAAGTTATTCGATAGGTCAAAAATTAACCTCGCCTTCCAACAATTTGAAGAAAGTAGAGTTGATAGAAGTCTTAATAGTGCAATAAGAAGGACCAGAACTGAAAAGGTAAACGCCTATTCGGTAAATGTAGATTTTACAAAAAAACTAAGCAATGGTCACGAATTGTTCTACGGAATTGAGAGTGTGGTAAATCAAGTGAAGTCAGAAGGCTTTTCTACAAACATTATAAGCATGCAAAAGCAAGGTATTCAAACAAGGTACCCGGATGCGCTGTGGCTTTCAAATGCTATTTACTTAACTGACCAAATTCAAATCAACGAAAAGTTAAATGTAGAAGCTGGTATTCGTGTGAGTCAATTCGCTATGAATGCAGTATTTGATCAAACCTATATAGAACTGCCTTTCGAAGAAATAAACTTGAACAAAGCAGCCTTAAATGGAAGTTTTGGAATACTGTATCGACCAACAGAATCTTCGGTGCTCAGTGCAAATTTATCAACCGGTTTTAGAGCCCCAAATGTTGATGATATGGGGAAAATTTTTGATTCCGAAGACTTTGCTGTTGTCGTTCCAAACAATGATTTAACAGCAGAGTATGCTTACAATGCGGAGGTCGCTGCCTCCAAAACACTGTGGAATATTTTGGAGTTCGACCTTACGGGGTTTTACACCTACCTCAACAATGCTCTGGTGCGTCGAAACACGACCTTAAGTGGAAGCGATAGTTTACTTTTTGATAGCGGATTAAAAAGAGTTCAGTCCATACAAAATGCAGCATTTGCTGAAGTCTTCGGCCTTCAAACAGGAGTTGAAGTTCGAATTAACAAATACGTAAAATTCGAAAATAAGCTAAACCTTCAAAAAGGAATTGAAGAGTTAGAAGATGGTAGCACTAGCCCTTCTCGACATGTTGCCCCTCTTTTTATCGTTTCTAGACTAAGTTATAAAAGAGAAAAACTAAAACTACAAGCTTCTTTCATGTACAATCATCCAATTGATTACAACTCCTTAAATGTTGGGGAACAAGGAAAAGCCTATTTATACGCTGCCGACGAAAACGGGTTACCATACTCCCCAGCATGGTACACCTTCAATATTAACGCTCAATATCAACTGCAAAAAAGCGTTCTTATCACCTTTGGAATTGAAAATATAACAAACCAACTTTACCGACCTTATAGCTCAGGTATCAATGGAGCGGGAAGAAACTTTAACAGTTCAATTATAGCGAAGTTTTAATCCGGAACATCGAAGAAATGGGAGCGTATTGTGTGCAGAAAAAAGGCGCGACCGAAAGCTTCCCGTTTGATCACGATATTCTCGTTTTTAAAGTAAAAAACAAAATGTTTTTCTTAACAAATGTGGACAATTGCGAAAGCATCAACTTAAAGTGTGATCCAGAAAAAGCTGTGGACCTTCGCGAGCAATTTATGGGGATTACAGAAAGGTTTCACATGAGTAGAAAGCACTGAAATACCGTGTTCATTGTGTCAGACGTTAGCCGTTATTTACGAGTAGAGCTTATTGACCATAGTTACGAGTTGATTATAAGCAAGCTCACAAAAAAAGAAAAAACATCCTTCGCCAAATTATAACAGACTATAATCAAATAGAAATCTCTAATTTGGTTAAACAGCAAGACACATGGAATATATAAATAACGATAAACGTTTTTTCAAGACACTCATAAAATATTTCTTACAAGGCCTTTTTTATGTAGTTCCCATAGGCGTAACCGTATACCTTATCGTTTGGTTAGTGGTTAAAATCGATGGAATAATAACATTAAATATTCCAGGGCTTGGATTAATTGCCATTTTAATTGGCATTACATTAATTGGTTTTTTAGGTTCTCATTTTTTTGTTTCCTATTTGAGACCCCTTGATCGAGCAATGGAAAAAACGCCATTAATTAAATTGGTATATACTTCAATGAAAGACATGATGAGTGCTTTTGTGGGAAAAAAGAAGCAGTTTAAAACTCCTGTTTTAGTAAAAATGGGTGAGGGCATAGAGGTAGAAAGAATGGGTTTTATTACAAAAGAGGATTTGAGCGAAATGGGGATTAGTGCAGATAAAGTGGCGGTCTATTTTCCCTTTTCATATGGTATAAATGGTCAGGTAATGATCATTCCAAAGAAAAACATTAGCATCATTCACGCTTCTTCTTCAGATGTGATGAAGTTCATTGTTTCTGGCGGAGTTACAACTGTAGAATCAACTGAAAAATAAATCGATAAAAGAGTATAATTATGAAAATTAAATGCGTTTTTTTATGCGTTTTTTTAGCTTTTATCCTCAGCTCTTTTGCCCAAGAAGCTACTTCTGTAACTAGTAAAATAGACAACATTGGAACTGAAAGCGGAACCGTTTTAAGTACCAAGATTAATAGAGCTTCCGAAAAAGACATTATTAAAGCATGGAAGTCTAAAATGAAGGACTTTGACGGTACTGCAAAAACAAATAAAACAACAATTAGCGCTACGGAGGTAAAAATTGAATCCATTGATTCAAATCCAATTGAAGTATTTGCAGAAGTTCAAAAATTACGGACCAAGAGTTTGAGTTGATAGTGATGTTTATTAAAACTGGAGTTCCATTAAATGCTAATTCGGACTTATCTGGTTATACAGCAGCAAAAAGTATTCTTAGAAATTTTGCGAATAAAATGTCAAAAGAGGCAACGGAAGTGCATTACACAACGCAAAACAAAATTGTAGCAGGTTTAATAAAAGACCTTGAGGATGCTAAAAAAGAGCAAGAAAAAGCAGAGAAGGCGATAAAGGAGGCAAAAGAAGAAATAAAAGATACGAAGTTAAGCATTAAGGAAAAAACAAAATTTATTGACCGCAACAAAAAGACAAAAAACGAGTTGTCGAAAAAAATAAAAGAATAAACTTATTAAAATAGCAAAGAATGAAATGGATCTTTTTAAATAGTATATCAATTGCCTTATTTTTTGCTGGCTGTCAAAGCACAACGCCTGTTAACGAAGTAAACGACCCAACTTCTGTAAAAGCAGGAATGTGGAAAATGGAAATGGAATTAGCAGAAGGCAAGCACCTGCCGTTTCAATTTGAACTAGTAAAAGAAAAGGGGATTCTTAGCATGCAAATCTTTAATGCAGCAGAAGTAATTTACGTCAATGAAATTGTGCAGCGTAACGATTCTATCTTTATTCAGCTTCCCGTTTTTGAATCTGTTTTTGAACTTAGTATAAAGGACGATTCTTCCTTAACGGGCCATTGGATCAATTACTATAAAAGCGACGAGTACAAAATCCCTGTCGTTGCCTCCTTTGGTAAAGGGTCTCGTTTTTCTGACTTGGATGATACGTTCTTAGAGAATTTTGGCGGTAAATACGAAGTCGTTTTTAGCCCAGAAACAGATGCTCCCAGCAAGGCTATTGGCCTTTTTCAACAGGCAGAAAATAGGATAACAGGAACCTTTGCGACAGAGACAGGAGACTACCGTCACCTAGCGGGAAATGTTACAGGTTCTAGCCTGCTGCTTTCAACATTTGACGGTTCCCACGCCTTTTTATTTGAAGCTGAACAAACCGATAGCGGTTTGGTGGGCACGTTCTACTCCGGTACGCATTGGAAAGAAAGCTGGGTCGCGCATAAAAATGATGCTGTAACCCTGAGAAACCCTAACGACTTAACCTTTATTAAGGAAGGCTACGACGGTTTGTCTTTTAGCTTTCCCAACGCCAATGGAGATAGTGTTTCGCTCGCGGATGAAAAGTTCAATAACAAACCCGTAATCGTTCAAATTATGGGTTCTTGGTGCCCGAATTGCTTAGATGAAACCAACTACCTTGCGACACTCTATGATAAATACAATGAGGAAGGATTAGAAGTGGTTGCCTTGGCTTTTGAACGAACCAGAACAACTGAAAAGGCATTTAACAATTTAGCTCGCTTGCAAGCTAAAACAGGCGCCAACTATACCTTCTTATTGGGTGGTGCAACACGAGACGATAACGCTGCTGAAAAGCTTCCAATGTTGAATCATATCATGTCCTACCCCACTGCTATTTTTATTGATAAAAATAAGAAAGTACGACGCATTCATACAGGATTTTACGGTCCAAGCACAGGTAAGTTTTACTATAATTTTGTGAAGGAAACAGAAGAGTTAGTAGAGGAAATGCTAGATGAAAGATAAAAAAAGGGATTAAATGTCCCTTTTTTTATCTTAATCTAGTTTTATTTTTGTCTCTCGATTTGCTAATTCCCAGGCCGTTAAAAAAACCAACCGTGCTACCTTCTCGGTTTTATAATAATCTATTTTTTCAGCTGTATCTGTCTCCTTGTGATAGTCCTCATGAACTCCACTAAAGTAAAAGATTACAGGCACATTGTTTTTTGCAAAATTATAATGATCTGACCTGTAATAAAATCGATTAGGGTCATTTTCATCGTTAAAGGTATAGTCTAATTCAATGTTAGTGTATAACTCATTTACCTTTTCGCTTACTTTGTGCAACTCAGAACTGAGTTTATTGGAACCAATGAGGTAAATGTAATTATCCCCCTTAGCGTGGTTTTCATCGTATCTCCCAATCATATCTACGTTTAAGTTGGCGACCGTATTTTCTAGTGGAAAAATAGGATTATTACTATAATACTTAGAGCCCAACAACCCTTTCTCTTCTCCGGAAACTGGCATAATCAAAACGCTTCTTTTAGGTCCTACGCTGTCTGCTACCGCTTGTTGAAAAGCTTGTGCAATTTCTAGCATCGTAACTGTTCCTGTTCCATCATCATCTGCTCCATTAAATACCACCTCTCCTTCTTTTCCAATATGATCGTAGTGTGCAGTTAAAACCACCACTTCTTTTGGCTTTTCAGTTCCTGGAATAAAAGCCAGTACATTTTCACTGGATAGGTATTCGGTTGGTTTGTCTATGTCGAGCATGAAACTCAATGTTTGACCATTTTCTTCTTTGAATCCCTTTTTTAAACTCCTTTTCCAATTCAACCCTGCCTGTGTTGTAATTCCCTTAGCAAAATCTGTTGTTGTTGCGATAACGATTGTTTCCTTTGTATCGATTTCCTCCTTTAACACCAGTTTCGGTTTACTGAGGTAGTGCTCATACTTTACCAAATTATCTTTTAATTTAGGGCTATGGTATACTACCAATGCGGCTCCTTTCTCTTTTGCTAACTCAATTCTTTTTTTCATCGACCAATCGTCTTGAATGTCCTCTTTTTTAGGTTTTCCATCCATTATAAAAACAACCTTCCCCTCTACTTCAATTCCTTTGTAATTAGTATATCCTTCTTCTTCTATTCCATATCCTATAAATACAACTTGATTTTCTATTTTTTGCTTAAAAATTATACTTGGAGTAATAGAGAAGTCTTGTAATACTTGAAAATCAGTTGACCCAATTGTTAGGGTTACATTTTTGGTAGTTTGTTCCACCAACCCAAACTCTTGGGTGTAATTATACTCTTCAACAGGTGCTATTCCGTAAGATTTAAAGTTATCAATGAGGTATTGCATAGCCATCTTTTGCCCCTTCTTACCTGTTTCTCTTCCTTCGAATTTATCAGATGCAATAACGTACAGGTGTTCTCTTAATTCGCCAGCTGTAATTGTTTTCGAATATTTCTCAGCGGTTTTATCAAAATATTGAGCTGTTCCAATGAAACTAATAGCTCCTAAAATAAGGGTTGAAATTATTTTTTTCATTCTTTTTAAATTTTTATTTTATTTACTCTTCTTCCGTGTCTTCCCCCTTCAAAAGCCTCATTTATAAACGCTACAGCACACTCTTTTGCTAATTCTAATGAAATAAATCGAGAAGGTATTGCCAGCACATTAGCATCGTTATGTTTTCGAGCCAATTGAGCTAACTCTACCTCCCAGCACAAAGCAGAACGAACTCCCTGGTGTTTGTTTAATGTCATATTAATCCCATTCCCGCTTCCACAAATTGCTATTGCAAGTTCATTTTTTCCCGTTTCAACTGAATTAGCCAATGGGTGAGCAATGTCTGGATAATCGCAACTTGCCTCTGAAGCGGGTCCAAAGTCTTCCACGATATGTCCCGCTTCTTCTAGATATTTTTTTATCCCATTTTTATACTCAAAACCTGCATGGTCACCACCAATAGCTATTTTCATACTCTTTGTTTTATAATTATACTGCAAGTTTATTCATTGTTAGTAAAGTGTTAACATCTGTTGTTAATTACTTTCAAACAAAACTTATAACTTCTCACATCTATTTTTGTGTAATCCATAAAAAATTCCAGCTGCACTTATTATTGGATGTACGTTAAAAGTTATCCTCAATTTTTCAGCCATTTATGAACACTCTATACCCCATTTTTTTGACGCGCTAATAATTTACTTATCACTATTAACAGTTATTTAAATTTTGTTAATAGCTTTATATTTCTTCACTTATTCAATAACTTAAAACTAACTTTATTGTTAATAGTTTGTTATTTTATATTAATAACTCATTAAAGCAATCAAATAACGAAATTTGTTTGAACAGTATTAACGCCCTAGTAGTAGTAGTAGATTCTTTTTAAAATTTTTAATAAAAACTATTACTAATATATATCATGTTGAAAACTCTAATTTTTATTCTTTTCACAGTTCCATTTTTTACGGTTGGACAAGTTGTAGATTCTACCAACGAAAACTACAAAGCTTACTATTATGAAAATGGCAAGCTATCAAGCGAAGGAACTCTGATAGATGGGAAGCCAGATGCTTATTGGATTACCTATTATCCAAATGGATTAAGAAAATCTGAAGGGAATAGAAAGAACTTTTTACTTGATAGTACCTGGTTTTTTTATAAAGTAAATGGCAATATACAGTACAAAATAAATTATTTACAAAATAAAAAAAATGGTGTTTATCAACATTTTAATGAAAGTTGTTTACTTGTTAAACAAGAGGTATTTAAAGATGATGTAATCAGTGGAATAACAAAAAACTTTTATTCTGATAGTGCTGAAAACTTGGTGAAAAAAACTATTCCTTATGAGAATGGAAGACGTGAAGGATTAGGGTATGAATATGCCAAAGATGGAAGAATTATATCCATTATAACCTTCAGTAAAAATTTTATTATAAGCAATGAAAAAATTAATGTAAAGGATATAGATAATTTAAAACAAGGTGTTTGGAAGGAATACTTTGTAAACAAACGTTTAAAAACTGAAAAAAGATACAAAAACGATAAGTTAAACGGTTATGTAAAACAATACAATAGACAAGGTAAGTTAGAAAATGCTACACTTTATTTGAATGGAGAAGAACAAAGTGATGAGAATAATATAGCAGATTTTGATATAAATACAACTTACTTCTCCGATGGTACACCAAAATCTACCTCGGTTTATAACAAAGCGGGAAAACGAGATGGTGTTTCTACATTTTATACTACCGATGGAACCGTTTTAAAAACAGAAATTTATAAAAATGGATATCTCTTAAAAAAAGGTATCATTGATATAAATGGGTTTTATCAAGGAAAATGGGAAGAATATTACTTGGATGGAAAAGTAAAATTAAAGGGTTCTTATAAAAACGGTAAAAAGTATGGAAAATGGGAATATTACTTTATCACAGGCACGTTAGAGCAAAAAGGTTCTTACGACTCAAATGGTAAGTATACTGGGGAATGGAATTGGTACTATGAGAATGGAAATTTGCTACGGAGAGAGGAATTTAGAAAAGGAATTGAAGATGGCGTGTTAGAAGAATATGCAATAGATGGAAAATTAATTATGAAAGGAGAGTTTTTTGATGGTGAAAAAGAAGGTGAATGGTTTTATGAATTAAATGATCATCAAGAGAAAGGTAAATACCGATATGGGCAACGAAATGGATATTGGGAACATAAATTTCCAGGAGGAAAAATCTCTTTTGAGGGAAGTTATGTTGATGGAGCTCCCCAAGGAAAACACAAGTATTACAGCGAAGAGGGTTATTTATTACAAGAAGAAAACTATAGCTTTGGGCAAAAGGATGGTAAGTGGAGATGGTACGATTCTTTTGGAAATGAAACCACTACAATTACTTTCGAAGATAATATAGAGGTTAGGATAGATGGACAGAGAATAAAATACGAAAAGGAATGAATTGAGTTATTCTCGTTATAATTGTATCTATACATTTACTAGATGCCACAAAGTCACTTTAAAATTTACAATTTTTTTCGTATTTCCATTAATCTCATACGTTTAGAAATATTTTTTACCTCTTTTTTCTGCCTTTTCTTTTCTTTTTTTGTTAAAAATATAACTAAACTCGAGTTCACCTTTCTGTATGGAATTATTTTTTCAATTTTATTTTTCATACTAGGAATTATTTCGTTTCACTCGGTTTTTTCTCAAAAGTCAGTCAGAACTATTTCTAATATTTCATACTTATTAGGTTTTATATTAATACTCTATATGTATATCCGTAATTTGTCATAACCCTGTAATGTTTGCAATTACAAGCCTATCAAATAATTTTTCTCCAAAATATCTTCTGTTCAATTTGTAACAGAATTCATCTAAATATAACTGTAAATATTTT